>Ga0208899_1000634_pt1 | contig 26237 bp, 40 predicted proteins | sample VirMetDEL_Nov_24_FD_184518 | JGI IMG/M metagenome (GOLD analysis project Ga0208899, IMG submission 184518) | Aqueous microbial communities from the Delaware River and Bay under freshwater to marine salinity gradient to study organic matter... | ecosystem: Environmental > Aquatic > Marine >... | reverse complement strand
CGTTAAGCCAGAATAAATAATTTCCTTTTGGGTCAGCTACAAAATATAACTTTACTATATCCTTTTCCATTTCCATTAAAGCGTCATACTTAAATTTTTCTAGTAATTTTTCAGGATAATATTTATTTCTAAACTTCATTTCTATTACACACTTAAAACCCTTAGGAGTTTTTCCTTCTGCGTCATAATGTAAATATCCTTTTCCAGTCCATTTTAATTCCCATCCGTCTAAGTTGAGAAGAAAGACAACAGCCTTTTCATATTTCTGGACTTCTTCAAGTTTCATTTCCAGGACAATTTAGGATTTCTTACTCTGTATTTTTTTGATTCATTAAACTTTACGTTTAAGTGTTGAATCCATTGTATTATTGTTTTAGGACTACAGGTGCAAGGCTCATAGTAAGTATGTTTTTGATATTTAGCGTGGAGCTCACATATTAATTTGAACTCTTCTGTAGTTAATTGTTGACCGTCTTTTGATCTAAAGTCTTTCCAAAGAAAATAATCTTTTCTATCCATTTCTATTTATTTTAAAATTATTTAAAGCATCACGTCTTTTTTCACAGCCGCAGCTTTCATAACCTAGCCAGTCTACTACAACTTTATTTACTAGCCATTTTATACCAGTCCATTTAAAAATGAACTCCAACTTATCCCCAATTTTTAGATTCATAAAATTTATTTATTTGTTCTTTAATGTTCTTAACTGTATTGTATAACGAGTAATAACTAATATTTGTATCTCGACTCAGTTTGCTTATACTTTTATTATGTATAAATATTTCTTCAAAAACTTTTCTTTGATAATAATTAAACATTTTTTCTTTGTCGTATTTATCAAAATCAAATATGTTATTGTCTTTAGTCATTTCTAAAAAGTCTTCGTTTAGTAACCATTCCTCTATGCATTGATGCTTTTCAAATCTATCGTCTTCTAGCTCCTGATATTGTTCGACAACTAGACTAGCTTTTACTTTGTCAGAATGATCTAGTGAAATTATTTTTACTTTCGCTTCTTGTCTTTTTAAATCCAGGAACAAGTTTCTAAGTGTAACATAAACAAAATACCAATTAACTTCTTTGTCATTATACATTAGAGATTTGTTATGTTTTTGTAGCCAGTTATTAATGGTTATATATAACTCTTGAACTAAATCTTTAGCTGTGTCAGGATTACAACCCCAACTCTTTAAATAGTTTAACCAGGTCTGTTCTTTTTTTACTAGTTCGTTTATTTCACTTTCCACTATAGAAAGATAATAAAAATTTTAAAAAGGTTGTATTATTTTTTTTAGTACAGAAATTCCGTTAATACTAAAACCTACATTATTAACTATAGCTCTTAGTTTTATAGGGTCGTCAATGTTTGTCGGTCTTCCTCCTGTCTCAGTTTCTTTTACTTTTCTAACGTGAACAAGACTAACCATAAATTCTGTAGGATGCGAAATATATCTATGCACCACTAAAAAGTCATCTGCTCTGTTTACAAACTTTCCTCCACCTTCAACGTCTGCAGCATTGGGAGGAATAGGATGACCTGCGTATTCGTGTTCTAGTCTGTGAGTCATTCTTAATGCAGAAGTATTAGCGTGAGTGTTTACCCAAACTGCTATGTTATTTTTCTTAGCAAATATCCTTAACTCAGTTGTAGCCTGGTAGTCGTATTCGTGACCTCCTACTGAACTAATTAATTTTGGGTCTTTTATTAAAGAGTTGTAAGGGTCTATAAGTAAACCTTGATAGTCCCACGCATCTTTTATTACTTTACATAAATCTAATAATTCTCTGTATGTATAAGTTTTAGTAGCATCTATAATCTTAAAATGAGTATAAATAAACTTACTGTGTTTTTCAAATTGTTTTTCAGGTATATCCTGAATAGGTCTCTCTTCTAGAAACTCTATTAATTTTCGTATTATACTGTACGCTTCATTTTCAGAACTAAACACTAGCCATTTAATCTGGTGCTTAATGGCATAGGCTAACATTAAATAAAGTACTATTGTAGTTTTCCCTGTATTAGAATGTCCTAAAATAATATTAAAAGAACTAGGTTTAAATCTAAAGTATTCGTCAATTTCTGGAACGCCTAGACTTAGTCCTTCTTTTATTTTTCCTGTTCGTATGTCTTGTAAATGTGCTGTAACTTTCTCATAATTTATTAGCATTGTTTAAAAGTAGGAATTTTAAATTAAAAAAAAAAGGGAGCGTTAACTCCCCTTTATTAAAATGGTAAGTCTTGTTTTGCTTCTGCTCTAGGTAAATGAGCTTTTTGTGCATCGTCAGACTTTTGTAATGGAATACTTCTTTTAGCATAGAATTTGCTAGGGTCAGCTTTCTTAGACATTACATCCAGGACAATTTTGTCGTTCCCTTCAGCCTTAGCTTTGTTTAGCATTTTAATACACTCGTCTACATCCATAAGAAAATGGAGCTTAATCCATTCGTATTTAGATTTGTAAGGAGCTACGCAGTTCCAGTATTCAGTTTCGAAATTAGACATTTGTTATTTGTTTTAGTTTGTTAAAAAATAATTCAGTAGTTTCTAGTACCGTACTACTTTTCACGGTTGGATTGTTAGAATACAATATAGCTGCAGATCGTAAACAAGACTGAAACTCTATTGAAGACTGTTGAGAAACTGGTTTGTTAAAACTTTTAGTTTCTGTTTTCTGTTTTCTAATTAGCTTTGCTGTGTTGTACTTAGGATTACTAATCTCAAACTCAATTTCTTCTCCTACTTTTAATTCAAACTCAGTCTGTTGAACTCCGTTTTTTTCTTTAGGTTGGAAGAAACTCCAGGTCACTCCATTGGCTAAAGTAACCTTGTAGACCTGTAACTCTTTGTAGTCTTTGTCTCTGTTAATAAATGTAATTTTTCCTGTCATTCTTTGTGTGTTTAATTAATAAGTAGACTCTCTACTCTTTCTTTTTGAATCGTTAATAATTCGTTTTGGTTTTCTAACTCTTGTACTTTTTTTTCAAGAGCTGTTATCCTAGCTTGTAGGTAAACTTTCTCTATATCTGTCATAAGACAAATATAATAAAAATATAATAAAAACAAAAAAGGGAGCAAAGCCTAGCGACTACTACTCCCTTAATACAGAGAAAATTAGACTGCTAATATATGACTAATTAATCTATATTAAAACCTTTGTTTAAAACTTTGTAGTACTCTATTTTTTCCAGGAGTTCTGGAGTAGAAATCTTTACAGTTTCTCTACTAATTTGTAGTAGTTCTTCAGCTATGTCATAGCCATATTCTTTATTAAGATTTAAAGCATATTCATATTGACGACCTTGAGAATGTACATTACAGCCATAACATTGGGGTCTACAGTTGTCCTCCGACCAACGAGTCGAATAATATCTACGTGAAAGAAAATGTCCGCACTGCATAGAGTCTTTGTAATGTTTAACCCTATTACAAGTATAGCATTTTACATAGCCGTTATGATCTGCGTATTTAAGTCTTATGTATCTACTAAACTCTGCGTCTAGTTTTTTTACAATTTTGCTCCTGGATAATTTTTTTTTCAAAATTAACTTGCATTATATTATATAAATATTATATTATATTAATATTATATTAATTAATCTTATATATATAAACTTATATTAATATAAGTCTTATACTAATATAATATTTATTTTTGAGAAATATTTTTAAATTTCTCAGCTCCTCTAGAACCAAAATAAGCTACATAGACTGTTATTAGAAGAGACTTAAGTAAATCTATCCATCCTGAATCTACTCCAAAGTTTATATCGAATCCGTCTAGTAGTATAAACACTATTAAAGATATAGTTAGAAATATTAACGATAAAGGTCTTACGTTTTTGGCTAAACTAGAATCTGATTTATTGTCAGACTCCCACCTTTTAGTAATCTCTACTAGCTCATTATTATCCATTTCTAGCAGTTTTAAGGCAGTTTCTTTGTCTTGCGGAGGCATAGTATCGTCTTTGTCTATTAAGTTCTTTACAAGTCCTAATAATCCTTTGTCAGGTATACTGTCAGTTAATGAAGAAAAGACTCCTCCTTTTCCAATTAGAAACTTACCTACTTTTGTATCCTTGAATTTTTTTTTCATAAATATATTTTAATACTACTATAAATAATATTACAGTAAATAAGTTAGGATGCCAGTGGTCTCCACAAATTCCTAGTAAATGTTTTAAAGTTTCCATATTAGTTTAAATTAATTTTATCTATTATTTCCTGGATTTCTTCTTTAGAGACTTTTATTTGAAGACTAATATCTCCTATATACTGCATACGAGTTCTACCCTTTTTGTCTTTTATAACTAAAACAGGTAGAGCAGTTATACTTTTTTTAATGTCGTCAGGTTGGTTTTTTAAATAACCAAATTTTATAATACAGTTTTTTAATCCTCTAGTATCGTAATTGTTATTCTGATTCCACTTTGCGTTAATCTGAAAAACAGTTACTTCTTGAGCGTTAACATAAACCGCAGCCAATACAAATATCGCACATAATAGTTTTTTCATTTATTTATTATTTCAAACAACTTGTCGTCTATTTTCTTTAACGACTCAGAATTTTCTTCTACCTTTTTTCCTGTATTCATTATAGTCTCTCTAATTAAACGGTCTTTTAGATCATACTCAGTCCTGGAAATTTCAGGTTCAGGAAGTTCTTTAGCCTCTTGGATATCCGCCTGAAGAGCAAACCACATTCCTATAAGAGTAGATAAACCAACTCCTATTCCTATTAAAGTTTTTATACTTATTTCAAATTTACTTTCCTCGCTTAATTCACTCATTATTTAAATTCTTTATACTCTTCTTTTGCATCAAAACTAGGACAAGGTTTTTTACTAGTAAAGTCTCTATGTCCGTATACTATAGAACCTGGATATTTTTTCTGCAAGTCTTTTATTAATTCTATTAAAGATTCTTTTTGAGCTTCAGTCCTAGTGTCTATCCACTCTTCCATATTTTTATCCATACCTCCTATATAACAAACACCAACAGAGCTTCTGTTTTTACCTTTAACGTGAGCTCCTATTTTATTGTCAGGTCTACCAAACTGTACTTCTCCGTCTAGTTTTATAATGTAATGATAACCTACGTCAGACCAACCATTTCCGTTAACGTGCCAGTCTCTTATGTCTTTAACATCAAAGTCTTTAAACTCAGGAGTTGCAGAACAGTGAATGATAATTTTATCTATTTTTCTCATTCTTTATCCATTTACTTATAGTATACCCTATAGTACAGATTAGTAATATAATTTTTAAACCCAATTCAATTTCTGTCATAGTCAGGGCTAAGACTACTGTATTTATTGTATATAATTTCAAATCTGTATATTCAAACATTATTCCTCTTTAATTTCTTCGTAAGAACCGTCTTTAAGATCAATATTGATTTTACCGTATTTCTCTTCTAGTTCTTCTTTTGTTTTGTTTTGTTCCTCCTGGACTCCTAAATGTGCGTGAGACAGCGAATGAATTTCAACCTGAAGCAAACCTATTCTATTACGAATTTCTACTTTAGCGTTTTCTTGTTTGTGTAATACTTCTAACTCTTCTTTTTTAATTTTAGACATTTTTATAGTTTTTAAGTGAATAGTAAATATATTATTTTTTTGATTTCTTTACTACTTTTTTCCATTTGTCTTCGCATTTCTTTTTGACTCCCCACTCTTCAGCTAGTTCTATATTTCCTTTTGGAATTAAAACTTGACCTTGTTTATAAGAAACTGTTATGTCTCCATTGTAAGTACTGGTAGAATACCAAATTTTTAAATGATCTCCTTCTAGAAATTCTACTTTAGTTTTTTTAGTTTTTTCCATATTATTTACATTTACATTCTTGCTTTAATAAATCTACTTCTGCTTTTAGTTCTTGTATTGACTTAACTAATAAAGGAACTATTTTAGAATAATCAACAGATTGCATTTCTTCTGCATCTTTATCTCCTGAAACTGCTTGAGGTAAAACTTCTTGTAGTTCGTGAGCCATAACTCCATAACTTCTGCTATCATCTGTTTTCCATTTAAAGTCATATACAGGTATTTTAGAAACCATATCTAAACCTGCAAAGTCTTGTAAATCTTCTTTTAATCTATAATCAGAAGATGTGTTGTAGGAAGTTGCACTTGTAGTAGATGTTATACTACCAACTGATGAACCTGTATGGAAAAATTGTACCATAGTGTGTGTACCACTATGCCCACCTAATTTTAAAGTTGCATCACTACCAGAGCCAAAAACAGCACTTACAACTGATGATGATACTGTTGTTGAATCTGTGCCAATACAAACTTGACCCCCAGATGTTATCCTCATCCTTTCTGTAGCACCTGTGCCTGTACCAAAAGTTAATGGAATGTCTGCAAGTGTTTGAAGTTGAACTATGGTAGCACTTGCATTTAATTCTCCGTATCTTGTTCCATTTTGACCTAAATCAATTCCAGAATAAGAAGTTCCATTTATCTGTATCTTAGCAATACCAGTTCCTCCTATACCAACACTTCTACCATAAAATCTACCAAATATATCTCCGTCTGTAACTCCTATTCCTAAATTTCCTGCTTGAGTTAAACGCATTTTTTCTGAACCAGTACCAAAAAACTTTATACCATCAGAACTTGAACCATTAATCTTTGCATTACTGTTGCCAAAATTAATACCTTGATTATCATCAAAAAGCACAGAACCTGATGTACCAATATTACCTGTTACACTAACCCCTGAACTTGTAGTTTGCAATTTAACACCACCTTGATAGTATAAATATGCTGCATTAACATCTCCTGCAATTATATTATTAGCCCCTGCTACTAATTTAAATTCGTTTGCTGCAGGAAAACCAATGTAAGTATCTCCATCTCCTGCGTGATATATGTAATCTGGAATAGTTACATTTCCTGCAAAAGTTGCGTTGTCATCATCTCTATTTAAACTTAAAACAGGAGTACCTGCTGCACTATTGTTGTGTCTATTTATATGAAATTTATTAGTAGCACCATCATATACAGTAGAAAAACCATACACAGTACCTGCTTCCATTAACTTTACAGAACTTGTGCTTCCACCTGTTAAAATATTTAAAGACTTTGCGTTTGCTACACCTGCTGAACCTATTGTTACATCTCCTGCAAAAGTTGCGTTATTAGAAGTATCTAAAGTTAAAGCTAAACCAGAACCTGTTGTACATTGAAGCGTAAATATGCCATTATCATTTATAATTGCCCAGTCATCTTGTTGTAAGTCAGTAAGATTTATTCTTGGAATTGTTGAATTTATATTTATATTTCCGTAAAAATTTGAGTTTCCTGAACTGTCTATACGCATTCTTTCTGAACCATTTGTTACTATTCTATAAGGATGATTAGATAAAGTACCATTAGTCATTCCATTAGTCGAATCAGGATAAATATAAGCATCGACAGAATTATCTGAACTTCTTAATCTTATTCCCCCTGCTTTTGAAGTGACTGTACCTTTTATATGTAAAGTTGTAGCACCAGATGAAATTGAAGATGGGTCTGTTTCATTTATTCCTACGTTTCCTCCACTTGTAATACGCATTTTTTCTGAACCATTAACTCTAAAATTTAAATTATTATCACTATGGCTGTAAGAAATCCATCCTGCATTTGGGTCATCATCTCCAAACATTATGTATTGTTGTCCAGTATTAGCTGATGTAAATTGTAAAGCATTACTAACATTAGTGGTTTCTAAAAACAACATTGTATCTGCACCCACTTGTGAAGCATAAGTAGTATCTCCATTTCTTATATGTAATATATTATCAGGCGAATCAGTTCCAATTCCTACGTTTCCTGCGCTTGTAATACGCATTCTTTCTGCAAGAGTAGTATTGGCACTTGTACTGAATGCTAAAAATGTGTCATCTGTTCCTGCACCTGTACTTTCAACACCAAAAGATATTTTTGAATTGGCACTAACTGCATTAGAAAATTCAATTCCAGAACCCCCATCATTATTATTATATAGCTTAATTGTTGTTGGGTCTAAATCTGTACTTGCAGCTACGTCATTTCTCACATAAAGTTTGTGAGTTGGAGTACCGCCAATTCCTACTTGACCTGAACTGTTTATAATTAAATCTGCATTGTCTGCAGTAGTTTCAAAATGAATTTCTTTATTAGCACTGCCTTGAATTACAATAGCACCTGATGTTCCTTTTGTTGTATCATATTCATAAACTGCTCTACCCCCTGATAATGATATTTTTCTTGTAGCATTTGTATTTGCACCTACATTAATATCACCTGCAAAAGTTCCTGAACCACCAACTGATATATTTCCACTTGTAGCATTTACTGTAAACTTGTCTGTATTGATTGCTAAATCTCCTGTAAAGGCAGTATTTCCACTTGCTGCAGCTACTGTAAATTTATTTGTGTTTACTGCAAAGTCTCCTGTAACCGAAGCTCCTAGCGTAGTACTTAAAGAACCTGTCACTGTTAAAGCCGTTCCGCTTTCTGAAACTATAGAGTCAGTTAAAGTAGTAGCTGTATTCCAAACAGGTAAGTTTCCTGGAGTTCCTTGTCCGTCTATTTGAGTATGATCTAATTTCGACCAAATATTATCTGCACCTGCTATAACCCAGTCTCCTATAGCCCAATTTGCATTTCCGTTTAAACTAGTTGTACCTCCTACACTTACAACGTAATAGTGACCTTGTACTAAAAAAGGACTAGCGTCAATAGTATAAGCCTCTCCGCTTAACATTATATCTGCATCTAAAGTTAAAGAAGTATTACTGTCTACGTTTGTAACTAAAGCACTTTGTCCGTCAACTTGATTTATTACTTTGTCTCCAACGCTAACTGTAGTTAAGAAATTTTGACTAGAGTCAATTAACTTATCTGCAGTTTGTCCTGTTGTAGTTCCTGAATCTACTTCGCCTCCTCCACTATTTAAAGTTGGAGTGTTAGTTGCAGCATCCCACGTTCCCTGGAATTGAAGACCATTTGCTATGCCGTTTATTTGTGACTGTAATTTTCCAATACCTTCTAGTATTGAATCTGAAGGCTGTACTGTAGCGGCAGCAGGAGTTGGTAGTCCTGTTAATACTTTTCCTGTAACTGCTGAGTTTGTTAAAGTAACTGCTCCTGATATATTTGACGTACCGTCTACGCTACTTAAAGTACCTGTAGCTTCTCCACTTAAAGAAAGGTCTCTTGCAGTTTGCCACGCTGTAGCTGTATCTGCATTTCCTGTAAGGTCTCCTGTGACGTTTCCTTGTAAGTCTCTATGTACTGTAGAAGGTAAACTAAATGTAGTAGTTTGACCACTTACTGCAGTTATAACTTGATTAGTTGTTCCTTGTAATGTTAAAGTTTGAGTGTTTAGGTTTACGTCTCCTGTTCCTGTGTCTCCTGCTATATCTAAGTCTGAAGCTGCGTCTAGTACATCTACGTAAGCTGTTGTCGCTACTTTTGTAGAATTATCTCCTGCAGTTTGTGTTATTGCTGTAGAATCGTCTGGTAAATTAACACCTGCTGAATCTAACGCTATTGTTAAAGACTGTCCTGAAGCTGTTGTAGTTATTTCGTTACTTGTTCCTTGTATAGAAAATACTTGAGTATTTAAGTTAACAGCACTGCTAACAGACCCATCACTAAAATCAAGATCACTAGCCGCATCTAAAGTGTCTACATAAGCAGTAGTAGCAACCTTAGTTGAGTTGTCTCCTGCTGTTTGAGTTACTGCGGTTGTAGCTGTATTAATAGTTCCGTTTAAGTCTCCAGAAAATGTAGTACCTGTATAAGTTCCGCTAATAGTCACATCGTTAGGAAGTCCTATTTGTAATTGTTGACCACTGGCAGCAGTTTCAATTTCATTACTAGTTCCAACTATAGCAAAAACCTGAGAGTCTAGATCGACTGCTCCTGAATTCGTTCCGTCTGAAAAGTCTAAGTCCTGACTAGTTACGTGAGTGTCTACATAATCCTTAACTGCAGCCGAAGTAGGTAGGGAAGTGTCATTATCGTTATTAGATATGCCGTCTGCCTCATTAACAAGTTTATTGATAGTCACAGCATAAGCAGTTGCTTTGAAGTTAGAAAACTCTAACGTACCTGTAGACTTGAGGTCTCCGCCTGTGTTTAGAAATACACCTGAATTATTCCCTAACCCATCCGACAGTTCTTTTAAAGCTCCAGTTAATACATCATTATCTGAAGTTTTAATTAAACTTTTATATGTTAAACTAATTTTATTTCCTGTTAATGTACTCATTTCTTTAAATTTTTTAGATAAACTATTAACTTTTTTAAGTTCTTGTTTTTAATGTTATATTGTTTTTTCATAATACCCAACCTACCCAATTAGCTTCCGTATCTGGGTACATATCGTCATTACTGTTCGAGTAGTACTCAGGAAATTTTGTAGAAGCGTTATAATTCATATAGTCTATAAATCGTCTAGTATAGAAATCAGCAAAGTCTCTATATTTTTGTACTAGGAAATCTATCTCATCTTTAGTTGGCAGTTCTGCATTTTCAGACCTGTGTCTTAATGTTCCACCTTGTTTAGTAGCATAGTTTCCAAAAGGAAGAAAATCTACCATAGCAAACATTATTAACATAGGCTGTACATATTCATTGACTAAATGATAATAGTCTGGATTATCGGCTTGAGTCAAAGTTCCGTTTGTTATTAATGTAGAAATCTTATTGTATAACTCAGTACCTAGATAGTTCTGAATGTGCATCTGCTGTGCAATTTTAATAAAGGGCAGCAGCTTGTCAGTATCTACCGACCCATCAATTATGGTATTTCTTACTAAGTCTGTTCTTGATATAAATAATGCTGTAGCCATTTTTCTTATTTTCTATAATTAGGGTCTAAACTCCACCAGTCGTTTTTAGGCTGAGCAACTTGAGCAACTTCAGGAACATTAGTTTCTATTTGTGCTTCTTTTTTTAGACTAGGGTCTAAAGCTGCAATTTTACGTCTAGCTTCTGCGACTGTTATTCTTTTATTGTTTTTCTTTAAATATGTTCTACGCTCCCAGTAATGCTGACAATTAACTCCTCCTTTATACAACCAAAGATTATAAGTGTTTTGACCTTTTGGAGCTAACTCAGAATTTGCAGAGCTTTCTTTGTTTAAGTCTTCCATTCTGTAAACTTTTTGAGCAGACCACATTTTACGACAAAATTCTCTTTGAGGATTATTACTGCCGTAGTATCTGTAACGTACTTTTAATATACTAGTGTCCTGAGAACTTTTTTTGTTAGGAGTACTTCTAGGAACTGAAGCTAAGTCTGTAGCAAAATTTAAAGACTCATTTAATATTTCGTCATATTCATTTGCAGGTCTACTGTCTATTAATTCATAACCTTTCATTTCTTCGTCTTCTCCTTTGTCTTCTAACTCTTCTAGGATAGCCTTTGTTAAGTCTTCTGTAATATGTAGAGGAACACAGTTAGGAACTTCTTTTCCGTCTTTTATTTTTGTTCCTATTTGCTCGTATCCGTCCCAACAAGGAGCTTTTAATTCAGTATGATCTTGACAAGGCATATAATAAGTTTTACCGTCTAGCTCGTGTTCGTGATAACCCATACAACCTATCTCGTTAGCTTTATTCTCAGCCTCTTCTATAGTCTCGTAAGCCTCTTTTCCGTCTATAATTTTAGAGAAAGAAAACTTTTGTCCTGTCTCCTCTTCTATTTGTTCTTTATTAGTAGCATTAGTCAGGTCGTTAAATTCTAACGGCTGAAGCGTTTTAAAGTATAAATTAAGGACGATCTCGTTGTAGGCAAGTATTTCATCAAACGCATTTAATAACATCTGCTGAAAGGGTCTTATAACGGTATTATCCATAAGCGTACTAGCAGTAACAATTTCATCTGCATTATTTCCAAAACCTGTCATATCTTTTATTCCAAATAAAATAGGACTAGTAACCCTGTGAGCTACCATTATTTTTTTCATTGACTCAGTAGATAAAAATTCGTATTGCTGAGGAGCGTCACTTAACTGAACTGTCTCCATAGTTGCAGCCGAATCTGCAGAGTCATTAAAAGCCAGGATAAACCTTCCTGCATTACTAGTACCTTGATACTTAGCAGCTATTTTTTGTTCTATAATATTTCTTTCCTCTTCTGTTGGAGTTCCGTTATTAAAGTTCAGGAGCATACTAGGAGCTAAACCATTCATAATGTTGTTTAAATGATAGTTAGCAATTTCCTCTTCTAGTTCACAGTATTGGATTCCTCCTTGATAATCTACAGGACTGTAATACTTAAACCCTGCTCTATAAGGTTTTATATATAATACTTCAATTTCTTGTTTAGACGAACCAAACACAGGTAAACGCTCCAGGTAGTCTCCTTGTTTATATTCTGACCAGTCATAGTAATAATAGTAAGCAGGTATTTCTCCCTCTTCATTACATTTTTCTGCTCTTAAAGTTTCTACTGGTAAGTGTTCTACTTGAGCTATTCTAGAATGGTCTTGACTGTAAATAATTTGCATTGCACATTGACCCATTAGTTTTAAGTCACTAGCTAATTTCTGCTGCATTTGTTCAGAAATCAAAGATTTCATTTGTGCATACTCTTCAGGCTTCTGACTTGAGTCTGTAGCGTCTAGAAATTTTCCTACTATCATAGCAGAGATTCCGTTTATAATAGCATTGTTTGTCGCAGACCCATTGTAACGGTCTATAAGGAACTGAAAGTAATCATTGTCAGCTCCGTAACCTATCCAGTCCTGATTAGATACTTCTTTTATTTCTGGAGTTGTATACGTGCTTAATTGTAAAAATTTATAATCCATTTTAATATATTATATAATCGTTATTTCCTGAAGTGTTTATAGTATACTGTCCTAAATTCATATCATAATAATTATTAGTAGCCTGGTCAATAGTTTGATCTGTACAGAAAATTTTATCTCTAAATATAACTGTTCCGCTAATATTACTAATTTTAAGATCGTAAAATCTACCTTCAATTAAGTTTAAATTCATTGTAATATACATCAAATCATTTGTAATTACTATTCCTGCTTCATCCTCCCAGTCATAATTAGCTAACTGCCACTCAAAAGTATTAGTGTTCCATTCCGCACCTGTTGTTAATACGCAAATCTCTTCGTTTGTACTTTCGTCTCTAATACATATTGTAGCATCCGTTACATATTCTCTAGGAATAACATTAAAAGTTTGCTCACTAGTTTGAGTAGTTAAAACTATCATTTCTTGCTTTATAGTATAACGTGCTTTTTATTTATTTTGCATCTATACTATTTATAAAAAAAATAGGGAGATTTCTCCCCCTATAATTTAATTAAACACAGAATAGTATTTTATGATGGGCTAATAGAAGCTCCTATCGTAATTGCACTTATAACTCCAGTTGCACAGAAAAATGCAGGAAGTTGCTCTTGAGCAGTAAAAGTCATATTGAATCCTGTAAAGTCTGCTAATGCAGTTCCAGTTCCAATAGTCCCTGCTGAAGTGTCAGCACCGTTGTACGCTCCTACTAAGAAATAATTTCCGTTGAAGTCTTGCACGAATACGTGAGGATTTCCTTTAGCTACATCTTGTAACTCAGCTTGAGTTTCTTTATCTAATTTTTGAAATTGTACGTTGACATTTTGGTCATAGTATACAGTTCCATTTTCTGCAGAGGCAGTAATCGTTTGCTCTAACCCTGAAGAACCTGGCTTAACTAAATACTCATAACCTGAAGGAGTTGAACTAATTGCAGTCACTTCCGCTCCTGTAATTGTCAAGTCTCCTAGTAAACCATAGTCAACTAGAATGATAGATTTTATTCCTCCTACTCCTTTAGTACAAGGTAAATTTCTACCAGTTGATAATATTGAACAGCTCATATTTATATTTTTTTAAAAAAAAAGGGTAAGTAGGTCGACCCCACCTACCCTAAATTTTGGTTAATTTAATTTATTAAGAATAAACTACAACGTCAGAAGAGATACCATAGTTTACAGAACCAGAAAATCTTGCGATAACTCTTGCGTTTTGTGAACCGTCTAGGTCTCCCATATCTAGAAGTTTTACTTCATTCATATTTGAAACTAAAGAAGTTCCAAAGAAAATATTTGATCTTTCTGCAGCAAACATAGTGTTGTTAGCCATTCCTGGAGCTACAAATACTTTTACTCCGTCAAAAGATAAAGAACCATTGTTCCACCACTGCGTTCCCATATTGTTTACACCGTTAGCTCCTAGTCCATTTGCTCCGAATCCTCCTAATTGTCTTACATAAGCTCTAGCTACGTTTTGAGATACATATAAGTATAAGTCCTCTTTTCCGTATAAAGCAGAAGGAATTTCATCTACAACTTTACCCATTTCAGCAATTACGTTAGCAGCGTCAACACCACCTGCAACTGCAGCAATTTTTTGAGCAGCAGGAATAGTAGCGTCAGCAGCAGCTAAAGTTACTAGTCCGTCATATTCTCCTGCATTAGCATTAACACCAGACCAGATAGTTTGTTCTGTTTTTTGTGCAATTTCTGCAGCAACGTGAGCTAAGATAAAGTCAGCAAAAGAAGGAGGTAGGTTTTTGAACCCACTGAATCCCATACTTTGAGCTTCCCAGTCAGATAAAAAGTCTTGCTTACATAATTGTAAGTTAACTTGTAGGTTAGTAGGCTCTAGTAATCTTTCTGTTAAATCTATTGTAGATGTTGGAGAAAAATCACAAGTAGCGTCAACTACTAAATTGTTAGTAGATACTTTTTTAATAACTTCTTTATAGTTAATATTTGGTTTTACAGAGATACCACCATCTTCGATAGTACTAGCAGATAAAAGAGCAGCCGCAATATATTGATTTGCGAACTCTCCTGCATAAGTAGTAGTAATGTTAGTAGTAGTAGCTAAATTTACATTTCTTTTCATTTTATTATTTTTTATTGATATTATTTAATTTAGACAGAACTCTATCCATTGTTGTTTGAGGTCTGTTTTGTCCATACGTAAACCCTTCATTTTTTTGTTTAGAGGGTGCGTGAGCTAAAGGTTTTCTAGCAGGAGTCTTAGACATTTTTTCTTTTACCTTGTCTACTTCGCCATATTTCTTTTTAAGCTCTTCAATTTCTTCTTTTACTTCCTCGATAATTGGGGATACTACTTCTACAACTGCAGCAACTATATCTCCAACTTCGTCTATTACTTCTTCAGGAGCTTCAACGATAATTTCTTCTTCTTCTAAGTCTTCCTTAATGTCTTCTTTTTCGTCTTTGATTCCGTCTTTGTAACCTTCTTCTTCAGCTTCGTCTATTGACTCTAATCTTAGTTCGTCAATTAAGCCTTCTTCTTTTACTATTAACATTCTACCGTCTTCTATCATATACTCGCCTTCTGGTAAAGGAACTCTTGAGTCTTCAGTGACAATAAAAACGCTTTCTCCCTTATCGTAGCTATCGGCAAATATTCTAGTACCGTTATCCAGGATAAGTTCTTCTAGTTCAACCTGAACTCCTAAGAGTGTGTTGATCTTTTTTAACATTTCACTTGCTTTCATTATTTATTATTTAATTATTAATGTTTATTTTAAATTTCGTTAGCTATTCTCATAGCTTCAGATATTGTATTATAATTACTATCGTATTCTCTGTATTCGTCTTGCATATCTAAAAGTAACCTGTCTCCATAATTATATGATTCAGAATTTTTAGGGTCTATTCCTAATTCGTCAGATAAAAACTGGTATGCGTTAAGTTTTTCTTCAAGTGTATCTATAGAGTCTTTTAAAGTAGAATACCAATTTTCTATAACCTCATAATTATTGTAGTGTATTTCTGCTTCAGACTTTAGAGTATTATATTTATCAATTAAATCTTGAGAATCTTTAGTAGCTTCGTTTATATTAATTATTCTACTATAAATTTCAGCATTATCTAAAGCACTATCCAAATCATTTAAAGCCGATAACTCTAATTTGTTTTCTGATTTTAGAATAGCAAAAACTCCGTTGTCTTCAGAGTATAACTTATTTAATATGTTTTTTAATGCTTTCATATTATTTCATAAAATTACTAAGACCAAATCTTTCGTTAGCTTCATATAATAATTCATCGTAAGCACTTTGGAATCTTTCTCTTACATTTTCACTATCCATTAATGCTTGAGTTATACCCGCATAATTTCTTATTAATTCGTCAGGATTTACACCTAAATCGTTTGCAGTTGATTCTAATTTTAATATGTATTCTCTCATAACTTCAGCTTCTTCTTCTAAATTTCTTGCAGCTCCATTAAGTATATAATTATCTACTGCTATACTTAATTCAGTATTAAAGTCGTTAATTTTGTCTATCCACTCATTTAAGAAATCTGCACCATAACTAGCTTCATCGTAAGATTGCATAAAATAGTCTTCGCTACTGTCAATATCGTCTACTAGTGAAAGGTCTACTTTTTTAGAAAGCTCAGTTCTATTCTTTTTTAATTTATCTAAAATAACTTGGTTAAATCTAATTGCCATATTTTTCCTTTATATATCCGCAGATTTTAGGAGCTGCTTCTTCTCCGTATCTTTTAGTTTGATCTGCTATACATTCGTCCCAAGGATATTTGTCTAGTTCTATTTTAGACTTTTCAATTTCTGTTAATATTAACCGAAAGTTTAAATTGTCTTTAAATAGCTTACTATTAATCCTGTTTATAGCATTCATATAGTTATAACGAAAACTTTATTTTTTTTGCATTTTACCCAGTAATTCTACCTATACCCTGAGCCCATAGAGAACCGTCACAGCACTCCCTGGAATAAGTGTTCTGGTCTTTACAGTAACACGCTCTTGAACTATTACTAGGACTAGCAGGATTCCACCTTGCAGCATAAGGCTGAGCTTGTCCTCTTCTGTTTGACTTATTTATTTTTTTTCTTACTGGCATTTTTTATAATGAGTTTTTTAATTCTTAGTAGTTTTACTCCTGCCTTAATTTCTGACTTTAAATTGTCTTTAAATTTTTCTTTAGGTCTTTCTTCTTTGTCTAAGAAAAATCCTTCTATAGAAAATCCTTTTACAGAACCATTTTTTACAAAGTCATTCCAGATTTCATCATTGTTTACTTTTACAGCACCCATCCAAGTTCCTACAGGAACATCCATATTGTATAAAGCAGTTTTATCTTTTTGTTGGTCTTCTACTATCCAGGACTCTACAAGAGTTAATCCTTCAATATCAAATTTGTGTTCTAGTGTAGCATTGTTTTGTTTGCCTTTCATTAGAAATAACTCACTAGCTTTTTTTACAGTATCTTTAGAGAAGTAGATATAGTATTCTTCTTTGCCATCTTTTCTGTAAATAGTCTTATTAGGTACTAATAATGCACCCATAAGAATTTTTTTCTCATCGTCTATAGACTGTAATTTTATTTCTTTTTGGTCGTTTAATGCTACAAAATTTTCCTCTATAGCAGGATTTTCTACGATACTGATTGCATCTATGCCTCCAAACTCGTCTTCTTCGTCTATTATTAATTCAACTATTTTCATATTAGTATAACGGTTTTTAATTAGTTTTTGTTTTTATCCTATGGTCGCTCCCTGTACTATATTTCTATCCAGACTTTGAGCTGTAGTTACATCGTTACTTACAACGTATGCTTTTATGGGTTCTTGTGTTTGTCCTGTAATAGCTTCAGTTAATTGGTCTGTACTACTTTGACCTACAATATTAAAAGCAGGAGGAGTAAATGTAGGTTTTTGAGCTTGTGGAGTTGCAGCTGAAGTTCCACCAACACTAGCTGCAACTTTTTTTGTTCCTTTTACTGCACTAATAATTCCACCGATAACACCTGCAGCAGTTGCGGCATAAGCAATTAAAGGTAAAATAGCTTTTGGAAAACCTAGTTTTAAAGTTTCTCCTAGACCACTCGCTACCGCTTCTCCGCCTTTTGCAGCATCTAAGTCTGCTTCTGCAGAAACAATACTAGCTTTATTTTTTAACGCTCCTATATCAATTAAAAACGCTTGAGCCGCTAATAATTGTTTTGCTAGTAAAGCTGCTTTTCCTAATTTAGTTTCCTCTCCTAATAATCTAGCAGTATTATCTAAAGTATCCTGAGCAAACTTTCTTTCCTTTTCTTGAAACGCTAACTCTGAATCTAACTTTTCTTGAGCATTTTTAATTCTTAATTCCTTTTCTAAATTATCGTAATAAGTATTTACTGCTAGTTTTGCGTTTCCTTTTAGCCCTTCTGCAATTTCTAACTCTTCAATTTCTTTTAATGCCTTTTCTCTATCTAGATCAATTCTAGTTTGTTCATCTACTACAGCTTGAGCATCTATTTTATCGTTATAACTTTTTCTAATTTGACCTAGTCTTTCTATATCGTCTATAGTAAGTTGAGTCATTTCTTCTAAATGTTTTTTATAAGCATCAAACTCTTTTTGATATTGTTTTTGTTTTTCTGCAAACCTTTTATCTGCTTCTGTTTTTTCTATATTAGTTAAATTGTTTTCAAACCCTGCTTTTCTGTTTTTAAGTTGCAGTAATTGTTTTTCAGTTTCTTTAATACTTTCTTCTCCTTCAATTTTAATTTGTTCTGGGTCAAATATTAAGTTAGCTAAACTACCGTATAAACCTTCACTTAAACCAAAATCTTTTCCTAGAGATTTTCCTACAGAATCTATAGTTTCTAACAATAAAAATAAAGGAAGACTAAGCATTTTTAAAATGCCTTCTAATATATCTTTATTTCTTTTTGCTGTATCTATTTGAGCTTGTTTTACTGCTTTTTGAGTAGTTAGCTGAGCCTCTAAAGCTGTTATAGTTTCATCTGTAGCTTTAATTTTAAGATCAAGAATTTCCTTTTCTGTTTTACCTTGTTGTTTTAATATGTTTTCAGAACCTGTTATGTTTGCATACAAATCATTACTAGCTTTAACCTGTTCTTCTTGTAGTCCTAATAAAGTTTTAGTTTCTGCAGATACTCCGCTAATAGCCTCTTTTATATCGTCCCAGTATGCGTAGATAGTTCCTAGGGCTACTACTATAAGTCCGATACCTGTCGCTGCTATTGCACCCTTTAAACCTTTAAAAGAAAGAGATAAGTTTTTAATACCTGAAACTCCCTGAACAAGACCTTTTTGTAAATCCTGGAATTGAGTTACTGCTCCGCCTGTAGCTCTATCTAATAATCTAGTAGCGTCTCTATTTTTTGATACAGTTTTATTAAAATTGTCTAACGCACTTTGTACGCCTCTTATTTCTTTTTCAGCTTCTTTAGCTCCTTCTACTTTAACTTTTGCTACTGCCATTTTATTTCTTTTTTTAGTTTGTCTTTTGCTTCTTTAAAATTTGTAGGAAGTTTTTTTGCTCCCTGTGCAAACCTGATATTCTCAGTTTCTCCGTTTGCGTATTTTAGTAATTCTATTATATTTTTAATCATAATTTTATATTAAGGGAAAGCACATCCTATAGCCGTTATTGCTCCGCTTGAGTTAAGTGTCATAAACATTACGCTTCCGTTATTAGGACAGTGAGTTGTAGTCTGGGCTGTTCCTGCTTGATCATAAGTTCCTGCTCCTAACGGTATAGTTAAAGCTACGTCTGCATAAATTACGTCTCCGTTTTTTAAGTTTTCTGCATTTCCTACATTAGACTGATAATAAACGTCTCTACCTACATTCTGATAAAATACATTTGTTAATACTAAATAAGTTTGTTGAAAGTCATTTAATAACTCAATATTACTTTCTCCTGTTTGGAGATTAGTTTGTATAGTGTTTATATTAAAAGTTCTATTATTAATTAAAAATATATCACTAAGTTTTAGCTTGTATAATATCTTTAATGGTAAATAAGCCTTTACACTTATAAGCCTTCTATTAATATTAAAAATACTTCTTATGTATTCTCTGTAATAGTTATTAAATAATGTTCCGCTAAAACTCTCACTAGGACTATACTCATTAGTTTCTTGATAAAAATTTATATTACTTGTACTAGTTGCGGTACTTGTACTAACACTATTAGAAGGAATATAATACTGAGTTATTGGAGTATGACTCGTTGTAGATTCTCTAAAAGAAATCTCTTTATAATTAGCCACATTGTCATCTATAAAAACAGGATAAAACAATAAAGGTTTTCCATAGTAAGCATCCTGATTATCGTCTACAAAATATCCGTACTGTATAGAAGTTTTACCTGTTATAGCAGTAAGAGTAGGATTTGCGTCTACTAATCTTTCATACAGTAAGTGTTCAAAAGGAATTTTAATATCATATCTTTGATTATTTCCGTCAAAAGAATCTCCTGTAGTAGTAGAGTCTCCTGTAAAGTTTGCAGCTCCCCATAGTTTACCTGTTAACTGATCGTATTGTTTTGCTAAAAAAGTTTCTGTTCCTTCATAACTAAAACTAATTTGTCTATAAGGTAAAGCTGAATCTACAGAACTAGAGTTGACGTCTACATATTCTGAAATATCATAAATATTAAAATCATTATAAAAGTCATCTAAAGGTTGTACTCTTATTTTACCCACATCTGGGTCTGCATTGTCTTCTATTACGTAAGCCGTTAAATTAAACATCTGGAATATAGAAGTAAGAAAATCTAGAATACGCATTTCAGGAATCTGTTGACTTACTATAAATCTAAAAGTTGCAGTAGCGTCAAATGAAGTTGTAGTAGGATAGTCTTCAGTCCAGGGAGTACCGTTAAAAATTCCTGCCAATTCCCATTTGACCTGACTGAAAGTAATAGTAACTCCTGAAGCTACAAATATAGTGACTGTATAAGCCGCCTCATCCATTATAGGCATATCTGCCTTTGTAAAAGTTCTAGAGCCTTGTATATTATTTTGTGTTGACCAAACTACGCCATTTCTATAAATTATAACATCGTAAGAATCTGTAGTATTTGTAGTAGTAAAAATTAAATTTTGACTAATAGAAGGCAAAGAAGTATTAGGACAAGAAGCACTAGCGTAAGGATTACAAGAAGTGTAAACTTCTAAGGTAGTTCCGTTTAACATTGTTGTTCTTTGTTGAGCTAAATCAAAGTCTGTAACCTGAGTAGGAAAACTCTCTACTTGTTCTGCAGGTTGTACACTACCTTTTTTTCTGTGTAACCATAAAAACAAATTATAATAAGACGTATTTGTAGTATTAAAAAAATCGTCTGTAAAAGTTATTCCATAATTAGCATTAGCTTCTATAGCTTCAATTATTTTGTGAACTCTTATTCCATACTTTAAGTCAGTCCATAAAACACCGTGGTCGTGAGAGCTTCCTGTATGGTAAAATAAGTTTCCTGTTCCGTTTGAGTGAGATGAAGTTGCACTATTATAAAATAACCTAGAAGGATTTAATGGGTCATCCTCGTTACTTGCTCCTGACGTTATAAGTGGTGCTACAATATGATTAGATATATTTTGTAGTCTAGCTTTAACAGTAGTCATATTATAATCTAAGTCATAAGAAGTTAAGTCAAGTTCCTGTAATTTAGCTTCTCCTAAAGAATCTTTTAAGCTAACTGTATTTCCGTAAAATACTATTCTATAAGCATAGGGACTATTAATTTTTAAATCTACTCCTTCTAGTTTTACAAAACCATTTTTAAAAGGTATGTTGTTTAATTGTATTTCAGCCGCAGTCTTAAACCTAGCATCGTAAAAGTTAGTAGAAATATCATAGTTGTAATAATGCTTAAAAATCTGGTTATTAGTCTTAGAAGCAGGTATAGTAAAGTCTTTAGTAAATTCTACAAAAATTTTACCAGGGTCTTTTATGTTCTGAATAGTTTGGTTTATAGTTACTGTCTCATCTTTAAAAAGATCAACTCTTTGTCCGCCTATAAATAATTGTAGTTTTTGCATTATCTAACATTGTTTATGTAATCAAATGACATATCAAAATCAAATGTGTATTCTATTAGTTTATTGTTTAAGACAGTCTTTTTTACTAGATTATTTTTTCTAACATTAACAGGTACAACTTCTGTTTGACTAGGATTCGTAGGTTTAGTTCTAGTAAGCCAAACCTTTTCAGATAACATTAATTGCTCAAACCATTGGTTAGCCCATTCAGGATAATATCCAGAACTTAGAGTAAAGCTAGTATTAGCTACAACGTTATAGACTTGTTTAGTGTGTTGATTAACACTATAAGTCCCTGTCGAGCTTATTATATTTCTTTGATATTGTTCTTTTTTTGTTGTAGTAGTATTGACTGATTTTAAGAAAAACCATAAGTCTTGTAGAGCTCCATACTTATTGACAAATGTTATTTTGTGACCGTCTCCGTATTTAGTACAGTCTACTCTTTCAATATTCATTTTTACTCCTGCAGGACTTCCTGTTATTTCAACATCTGAAGTTCCGTAGCTTTGATAACCCATTGTAGGTTGATCTGTTGGTGTGGCATTAATATAAGGAACTGAACCTGCTGTAGAGTTAGGTACATAAATATAATATTCATTATTTATTGTTGTATGATCAGGGTCTCCGCTTACTAACCAGGTAGGACGTGAACCAAAAGGCACGGTAGGATTATCTCCTTCCATAAAAGTTCCGTAGGCATCATATCCTATGTCAGTAAAAGTAGAACCATTTATTAATGAGTCTGAACTAGTGTAAGCATTTACTACTGTAGATATGGTTAATGTTTGAGCTGTATACGTACCGTCAAAAGAAATGTCTAAAAAATCTAAACATAATTCAGAGATTTCAAAAAGTACAGTAGCACTGGGACTAGTGTCTTTTCTTAAAACGTATTGAGGACTAGCCGCTCCATTTATTGTTATTGAACAGGTTGCATAAGCTGCGTTAGCTCCTGCTGTTATTGATTTGTATTGAGGGCTTCTTAATGCTATTGCTGCCATTAGTTTACTGTTATTATTAATTCGTTAGTTTCATCTGTTTGAGAGATTGCTAGTTGAACATCTCTGTCTAGAGCGTCTTCTAGTTCTCTTTCTAGTCTTTCTGTGTAAAATTCAAAAGGGTCAGAAAAGAAATAACTAGGTTTTAATCCTGCTAAATATATACTTCTAGAAATTAAAAAGACCATTGTCTTACGTGGAATGAATCTACCTAGGTCGTCTCTTACATTACTAAGTCCTGGTTTCTGAACTACCCACTGATCTATAGCTCCTCTTAGTGAGCCTTGTCCTTTAAAGTTTCCTGTTCCAAATCTAAATTTACTTAATGGAGCTCTATTGAATCTATGCTTTGCTCCGTCTGGCATTTTAGATGGGTCTGCTCCCTGGACTCCCTGGTCATAAAAGTTTGCATAAGGAGTTCCTTGAAAAGTTACTGTTATGTCATCGTCTGTTTGTGAGACTTCACTTTTTAAACTATTGTAAAGTTCTCCATTTGCATTATCTGTTTTAGCTAAATTATTTTTAGCAGCATTTACAACTCTTTCAGCATAGTCTTCTAATAATATTTTGACTTCATCTAGCATATATAAATATCGTTTTCAACTGTTATGCTTACATTCATAGACCAACCTACTAACTCGTTTTCAAACCTATCATAAAAAGGAACAAAAGTAACGTCAGAACTTACTTGATACATATCGTTAAATAATTGACCTGATCTCATTTGTTCAACGAGTCTATTCCCTACGCCTAGTTGAGTGTTAAGAATATCTTGTTCGTCTGTATTTCCTGTAAACTGATCTACTACTACAGCTTTGTTTATGTCTATAATATCCATTAAAAGAATAGTTAGATTATAAGTCAGTACTTGTCCGCTCTGGACTACGTTGTTAGTAATGATATGAGACAAAGGAAATATAGTTTGCTTTCTTAAGTCAACGTCTGATATGTCTCCATAGGTTACAGACTTTACAAAAGGACTAGCTAACAACTGTTGTTCTAGCTTTTCCATTATTAAATAATAACTTCTTATTCCTCTTTTGTTACTCATTTTTTTATTTTTTATTTTTAATTCTAGCTAACTGTAAATTACTTTTTTCTTTTATATACATTAAAGCACTTAAACACTTATGGAAATTTATCTTAGTCACTTCATCTAGTTTAGTTACGTCTTCGTTTGCGAGTCTCCAGAGGGAATGATACCAACCGTATTTAACATTGAAGTTAGCTTCTCTTGAGAGGTCAGGTTCTCCTTCTTGTTCAAAGAGCTCCTCATAACTTTCACTAAGTCCCTTTCTAAATTCCAAAAAAAAAGCATACAACCCATAACTAAATTAAGAGGCATCTGCTTCATTAAGTCCCAGTAAGTGTCTCCTTTATATTCCTCTATCTCATAACTACCTTTATAGTTTTGGAGCACAGGTCTATATAAAACAGCCATAGCTTTATGCATATTTTCCCAGTCTACTATGTAAGTGTCTACGTCAACGTACTCTCCAAAAGTCATATCGTCTAGCTGAGGAATAAATCCAAACTCTAGCTTATCAAATTTCCACCTGCTAATAAGTGGAGGCTTTTCATTTAGAGCTGTATTGATCTGTTCGCAAACACTAAATACATCACTCATTCTAAGTTGTAATGTGTTGTCAATAGGTAGTCCGCAGAATATTTCTAGCATCTTAATGGCTATCTTTTCTTCTGACAAACTTTCATCTGTACATTCTTTTAGAAACTTCTGATATTGCTCTAAAGTAATATCCTGCATTTTAGTAGGTACATTGATTTCTAGTTCCATAATTATATAACGTATAAATTAATTTTTTTAAAATAAAAAAGGGCAGCCTTTCGACTACCCTAAATTAAAACAACTTAACTAAGTTACAAAATTATTAGAATTATATTCTACTTGCTATTATGAAATACAAAACCACCAAACAAAAAATTATAAACGCAAGTTTTAGAACTCGAAAAGTTGTTCCTACCTTTCTAGGGCTTCTGCCCTGATTACTTCTATATTGTCTCATCACTCTTTTCTTATTCTTGATATGAAATTCTTGCTCAGTCATTAGGTCAGGAATAACATATTAAAAATATTATACAGTAGTTTACTTAAAGTCATAACAGTTATAATCATAAAAGCTGTTGAAAATGCTATAGTACTAAATTGAATTATTAGTCCTGCATAAAAACTAATAAAGTCGTCTAATTTCTCTTTTGTCATAATTTATTTTTTATAGTTTGTTTTGTTAATAATATTTCCTTCTAAGTCTACTATAGTATATCCTTGAGAAGCTAAAAGCCTTACAGCTTTATTTTGTTCTTTAGCTCGTTCCTGGAGTCTATAGGTTTCAAATATTTCGTTTGATATTGGCATAATTATTTTTTTAGTGTTAACTCAGGAAGACCCCATTTGTTATATGTTAACTGAAAGTCAAAGTCATAACCGCAGAACTCACATATAAAGTTATCTGGGTCATTTACTTTTTTACAGTTATCACATTCTATAGGTTTCATTTCCTGGTTTTAAATTAAAAGGATTTTGATTTGTCTTTGAGTAGGTGCTCCCTGTTTACACCATTTTGCTATTCTAGGATAACTCCTTTGCTGCCTCGTTAGGTTTCGCTTTGACCTTTTACTTGCTAGACCACTCTGCATATTTTGAGAGTTTTACTTTAACAACAATATAAAGTTACTAAAAGTTTTTCACAATTACAAATAGGGTATAAAAAAAACCAACCCTCTCGACAGGACTGGTTTATAAGAGTTGTAAAAGACGTTACTCTTACACATTTCAGTTGCAACTAAAACATAGTTTATATCACTTCAACTCTTTACGCTTTCTCGAATTAGTTTTAATCTAATCCAATTATACGTTTGTAAGGTTACAAGTTTTGTAGATATTCGAGTCTACTTTACCTGACGCTTACTGTTTTTAAGTTTTATCATTTCTGATATTATTGGTTTAAATATGCTTTGCTGAAACTCTACAAGAGTAAGCATATTGTCAGATAATTCGTCTTTCTTAAATGCAAAGTATTTTCTACATAAATCTAAATACTTGTCATTACGTTTAGTATTTAAAACATAAATAAAAGATTTTAACATAAACAAAGCTGCTTCAGGATTATCTTTTAGGTCTTTTCTAAAAGTACTACTAGGATTCATTTTAAAAGTCATAAATTAAAAATTAAAGGTTATACATTTTTTACACTACAAACATATAAAGTATGTGTGCAGTAGACGTGCACACTTATTCCCAGAGCTTAACATCTCCACATTTAGGACAGTAGAAATAAAAGCCATTTTGTAGTGAGCCTGTAGGAGTCATTTGTCTATCACATTTAAGACAGACTTTACCTGATTGCATATTTTCCATAATTAGGTCTGGCTAGTTTATTATAGATTCCGT
>Ga0208899_1000633_pt1 | contig 26241 bp, 29 predicted proteins | sample VirMetDEL_Nov_24_FD_184518 | JGI IMG/M metagenome (GOLD analysis project Ga0208899, IMG submission 184518) | Aqueous microbial communities from the Delaware River and Bay under freshwater to marine salinity gradient to study organic matter... | ecosystem: Environmental > Aquatic > Marine >... | reverse complement strand
TAAATAATTACAGTATTTGTTGTAGCACCTTGATAAACATTTAAGCCACCAGTTGTGTTAGCACCTAGTAGCTTGTAGTTCTGGTTCACTGTAGTATCCGTACTAGCTGTTGCGCCGGACAATGTTAATGAAAGTATGTCCCGCTTCTCGGATGGGACAAAGTATCGAGGCCAGATTGGACTCTCGTTAAATGCTTGTAAAAACCTGCGGTTAATCAAATTAGCAATATCATCCGCTTCGGTAGGAGCAAATGATCCAACACCAGCTAGGGATTGGATTAACTTAAAAAGATCGCCGTAGGTTCTGGTCTGCATTAGATTTTGTTTGGAGTAAGTTCTGGGAACTTCTTATTGTAGTACTTTAAAAATTCTTTAGAATGCACAGTCGCTTGACCGTACTTCTGGACTAGTCGGAAGTATTCCCGGTGAGGAATAGTTGCAACTGGTTTGCCAAGGACTGGGTGAACTGTCCCCTTGAGTGCTTGGGCTTCTTTGGCTGCTTGAGCAACCCGTTGTTTTTCCGTCTTCTTCTCAAGGTTGAAGCCGTTGGTTATCTCCTTCATGAAGGCGCGATCAATCTCGCCATCGGAGTACTTCTTTAAATTAGGAACAATGATATCCATATTAAAAAAGGCGGGGGGCCGAAGCCCCCCAACCAGATCTTAATTAGTTAGAGAAACCCTGACCAGCGGTTGGGTAGTATTCCACTAGGAAGCGGAATTTACCTTTTGCTGCGTCACCGAGTCCACTGCCTGTACCATTTGATGTTACGTTAAGAACAGTAACCAAGTGGTTACCGGCTTGTGTAATAGCACCATTGTTGGCAAAGATTTTGCCGAGGCTGCTGCTGTCGCTGAATACATCAACTTCAACAACCATGCCGTTAGCATCGCCATCATCACCGACAGCTAGTGTAGCATCAGTGATAGCGGCTCCGCCATCTGTAACTTCTGCTGTAACCAACTGGTCAACAATGATTGCACATTTACCAACTGTACCAGCTAGGCCAGCTCCTGCAACATTGAATGCAAGGGCTTGCGCGCCAGTGGAGCCTGAGAATGCAGAAGCTTCTACTGTAGCTTCGTGGGTGTATCCAAGACTTAATGTTTGGATGTCACCGATTTTTTTAAGGTCAATAGCCATAATATTATATTTCCTTTATTTGGGGGTTAGGTTACGTCTTGGATGACACCGTGTGCGCCAGGATGGTACACTCCGAGAGTCAATGCACAGTCAACGAATCCACGCTCACCGCCACCAAGATTTGGAAGGCGAGTTGATCCCATTGGGATAAGCTCGTGAATACCGTAGTATTCTGGGTTTACGATGTAACCGGAACCAGTAGCTGTGTTGCCACCGAAGTTAGGCGCGCAGTCAGGATTTTGGTTAACAATGGAGACAACACCATGATCGGACTCATAGAGGTCAACAGATAGCTTGATGCTACCGCTGTTGCCGTCGTAGTTCACTGTACGAACATTGTCCGTAGCAGAAGCACTTGTGCGAGCGAAGTCAGCAATAACTTGGCGTAGGCCAGTGTCAGCAACAAGCATAAGATTGTTTGCGGAACCGGTTACACGGAAGATCGAGCTGATGATGCCGTTAAGAGCTGATTCGCTGAATGCAGTTGCATTAGCTTCAGTTGTTGTGTAGATGCTGTCAGCAGGTGTGCGGAATGTAGCAGGTACATCAGCAGGTCCAGCAGAATCAAGCCAGTCGCCAAGTCCACGAAGTGCGTTGGCTGTGCCTGCACCGTTTTCTGTAGCTGAATCTTGAGTGCCAGCAATAGTGGCTTCAACGTCGCGCTTTAGTTCGCGGATAGCTTTGGCTTCTGCTTGAGCAATCTTAGCGGGACCAACGGAATCGACAGCTTCTTGCATATCGGAAACCATGTAATCACGGCGGAACTTTTGAACGCGGTTACCAAGCTTTGCACGGCCAGCGAACTGGTCAGTGAATGCTGTTACGTCAGCACCTTCAGAGATACCAGCAGTGCTGGGAGCCGAAAGGCTGTCGACAGTCCACTCAACGAATGTAGCGGATGCGCGTTGTTTATTGGCGGACGAAAGGATAGGAGTCTCTTCGGGAGCGAGGATAGTCAAGACATCAGTCAAGTCTTCGCGATTGGAGACACCCGAACCTGTATTTGTAGTATCGAATGTATTTGAGAATGACATTTTATTTAATGATTAGTTTTAATGAGTTAAAGGCGTGAAGCCATTTGTAGTTTTCTAAGTGCAGCAAAATCACGAGCGTTACCCGATTTTTGGAATTGACTTTGCAAATCCTTGAGTGCCTTTGCAGTTCTTGATGGGGACTTAGCAGCGTTTGCATTACTTGTTGTCGCACCCTTGGGTGGTGTAAGTTTCATGCTTGGCTTACCTTCAGCTATTGGTTTACGACCATAGATACTGTTTGCCGCGTGAGCGAACCAGTAATCCAATTGACCCGCAACATCCGGAGCTTCCCTTGATATGATCTCTTTCATTTTTTGAAAACGAGCATCATTCACTGTAGCTTCGTACTGTTTGCGTACATCATTGTCCTCACCTTCTAGCCAGGATAGCTCTTCTTTGGCTCTCTGCTTGAAAGCAACTTCCATATTTTGAGCCGTTTCTCTGGCTTGTATTTTAGAAAGTTGATCAGGAAGAAAGGTCTTCTGAGCCTTACGCGCCTGTAGTAGGGATTTACGGACTTCCGCCTTCGTCATTTCTTTGCCTTCGATCTCAGTAATGACATCGTCAGCCGCATAGTCAGCACCTTCAAAAAGAAGGTCCTCAGCCCAATCGACTATTTGCTCAATCTCTTGAGCCTTATCTTGAAGGCTTTCAATTGAATCTAAATTTCCAAATGGGTTATTTTCTATTTTCTTTTTTGACTCCAGGGGATCCTTCTGTTGAAGCGAAGCCTCTAGTTTAGCCAGTTTTTCTTCTGCCGTTTTTCGTCTTGCGGTAAGTTCCCCAAAACGAGCCACAGCTTTACTGCCTAACTTATCAGCTAGTTCCCGTAATTCTTCTTCGGACGCGTTGTCCAAATCAATCTGTGAAAGAACATCCTCGGATGCTGATTCAACTTCTGGTTCACCTTCTTCGGCTTCTTGAGTTTCCTCAATGACCTCTTCGGGTGTCTCTTCCGTTTCCTCTTCGACAACTGGTTCTGATTTTTCCTCAGCACTTGGCTCAGGAGTCATCTGCCCCAATCGGCGATTTGCAAAATCCGTTACGGATATATTAGTATTGTCCACTGGTATTGTATCTGCCCCAGAGTCAGCAGTCGTGATTTCATCTGTCATAATTTCCACTCATTTACGCCGAGAGATTGCGATGCGTTAATATAACACAGGTGAACAGTTATTGTTCAGCCTAGAAATTTTCGCGGTGACGATTACTTAATTCCTGCCAGCTTGATAACTGCAATAGCTGATCATAAGTAATAATTCGTCCGGATACCTGCTGAATGGTGTCGCTTGTAGCTTCGTGTAGTTCCTCGATTGCCTCTTCTCTGAGGTCATGAACCATTTTCATGAACCTAGCAAAAGCCTCATAGTTATGAAGTGTTTTTATATCGTCTTGGATATTCATATTATTTTGCTGCGGAACGCATTACTTGAACCATTCTAGGACCTCTATCTTTTACTTGCTTGTACCACTTACTGTCAATCATTTCATCGGCAGCTACATTGTAGTCATTGTTCATGAGGCCAGCCTTCATCTTTTCAAACTTGTTAAGTTTAGTCAAACCTAAGTTGAACGCCATATCTACTAGGGTCATTTTAACTGCTTCGGGTCTTTTAGCAAAGTTAGGATCATAGGACTGAGCGTCCTTGAATGCTTGAGTTAGGCTATAATTATAAAGGGTTTTTGTTTCCTTGTCAGTAAGTTCTCGACCAGCAAACAATTCATTGATATCAATTCCTTCCTTCTTTAGGATCTTACGATTAGCGGGTTCCTCGAGATTGAATCCAATGCCTATCGTTCGCTTGCCCTTAGTGTCCTTGTAAACCTTTGATTTGTTTCCCTCATTAAGGACAAACATATCATAGAAATTATTGGCACGCTGTTCGCGGACTCGTTGTTGAGCGAGTTGTTGGGTGCTTTGATTATCAGCCATAGTGTAAGTATTAGTTAATAAAATAATACTACATATTCTGAGTGTCAACATTACCCATCTGTGCAGGGGCTGTGCCGACTCGACCAATCTGGGCGTTCTGCGCTTGCTGCATCTGGAAGGTATATTGACCCTGGTATTTCTCCATCCGTCCCCGGAATGCTTCATCCTGCTGTAGACGCTGTTGAATGTCCGGCTGCTGGGCGTATTGCTGTAGGACTTGCATAGCAATCTGCGCGCCTGTAGGACGTGCCGGCATTTCAATACCTGCAAAAATCTTTGTAAGATCATCGGTAACATTCTTAACCATTTCTTGTTGAGCATCTTGTGCAGGTTGCAGAACAGCATCAGCCATGACTGGATCAATGCTAGCGGCTGCAATGTCAAGTAGTCCATCAATATTCATTCGGTTATTAACATTGAGTTGGTTCAATGCAACGAACCCTTGTAGTTTCTTTTCTACTGTTTCTGGATCACTGTCAAGAACATCAAAGTTAATCATGATGTCAAAGTTCTCATTAGGATTACCCTTGTTCATTACTTGAGGGTCAGGGATGCCTGTTACCTGGAAGAAGACTTCATCGGGTCCAAATCTCTGGAAGCATTTATAGGCCATGCGAATAACCTCGGCTACGTGGCTAAGGTACTTATCAACCATGAACTGCTGTCTGGATTGAGACATTGGGTCATTCGTATCCAGTCCAATCATTCTGTCAGCTTGATTGATTAGTGTTTGTTCCATCTCAAGCGATCCTTGATTGTACGCGGGGGTAGGAGCGAAGTCCAAATCTCCTTTACGGCGGTATGGAATCATACGACCTGGACCCCAGTCATTGGGTGCTTGACCCACTGGGTGCAAGATAGGAGGTAGGGTAGCTAGGCTATTGCGGTCAATCCGTGAATCACGCTCTACCTTTACTTGGTTCTGAATACCACGAAGAATACTGGGAACGGTGGATACATCATAGAGACGCTTAGTGTCCTCGGACAAGCGTGTCACTACTACTGGATAGTCTTCGTATCCGTTAAGTAGCTCGAACTTTGCATATCCGGGAGTCCCAGTGCCATCATCTCCATCAAAGTTCTTATGAAATACTGTGCAATAAATTCCTTCGGAGCCATCCTCTTCGTTAATAAGTCTCTGGTATCCGTAAACAATTTCAATCAGTTCATCAGCTTCGTATGCAGTATCCGTGAGGCTCATGCTTCGACGGCCTTCTTCGTATCGCTCAAGGCTGTCAATGTTGACCCCTCGGTATCTTTCGATCATCATATCCACGAAGTCCTGATCCCAACCATCGGTTGTTACCTTTAGTTCTAATTCCTGTGGAGTATAATACGTTTTCCAAAAGCAATACGGTGCGCGCTGCGGATCAGTTACATATGGAGGAAAGACGAAGTCACCATCAGGTGCTAGGGTCTTGACCTCCGGGCAATTAATTTGACGACGCACGACGGGCAGTTTCGCGATTCCTTTTTTGCGTAGATCTTTGAGTGCGGTCCTTGCTCGCTTTTCCGTAACGCCGTCAAAAACTTGCTGCATAAGCAGGATGAGTTCTTCATCGTTTTCGCCTTGCTCAACAGCTTGAAAGATTTCTGGAGATATTTGTGCGATCTGCTGGAGGTCAATCTCTTGCTCAAAGGAGCGATCCTCCATGTGCCAGCCAACATAAGTGACTAGTAGTCCACGCTCGAGCAGGTAGTTAGCACCGAGTTCCATCTCCCTGTAGAAGCGGGGAATGTATCCGGATCGTATCATCCACTTAAGGAAACCTGATACCAATTTGCTACGGGCAATGTCTCCACTCTCCACGGGGAAGGCTCTGACGTTAGCCCTCTTGAGTGCGGACATGAATAGGGATGAAAGTTTCGTGATGCGTTCATCAATAATATGGCACTCACTATCGCTAGCACCTTCCCAAGGGAATGCGTCCGCGCCATGCTTGCGGTGATCACGGCTCTTGCCCGGCCACCAGTTCCGCCTGTCATCGTAGCTAGTACGACATAAATCAAAATAACCTTCTAGCTCAGTTACTGTTTCCTCGTAGGCAAATCGGAGAGTTTGAATGTCCGGCTCGTCACTAACGTAAGTAAGGGCCTTTGAAATATTATTGTTCTGCATTTAGTCTATTTTTAATTAGTTGAAGCATACTAGCCAGATGTGTTCTGGAACTGCCTATCTTATCACATAACTCTATGTTTGTCATGGGAACTTTGGACTCATGCTTTACGTGTCGTTTGAAAGTCTCCCACATTATTAGGCGATCCCTGTTCTGCTGATTCCATTTGTAATCCAACGTTAGGTTCTCGTCCTCGACCTCTCCGGTCTCAGGATTCCTTGCATAAAATAGCTTTGTTCTATCAACCTTTGACATAACGGTAACTGACTCCTGTTTCTGATTCAATGGCTTCAAAGCAGATCATCTTACCTAAGAATCTGTCCTTCAACCTGTTAGGCAGGAGGACTGGAACTTTCTTTCCGATTTCTACGAAGTGAACCATGTTGAACCTAGGGTTCGGGCAAATGGATAGTACCTTGCCCGTGTAATGCTTAGGTATTATTTCATTAATAAATAGACCGTCGGACAGGATGTCCTGACCTTCTGGGCTGATCCAAGTGTTCTTGCCTTTACCGCTGATATATTCAGGCGGTAGTTTTTCGTGGGCTATTTGTAGGGCTTCATCAAAATCAGTATTATGATATTCGGTGAACTCAGTTAATTTAATTTTCATTAGTATCCTCCTTGTTGTTTTCTGGTTATCCCCATATCAGAGGATGCGAAGTAGTCCGGACCCATACCACCATTTGACATACGCAAGTAACGGATGAGGTCAAAAAAGTCCTTGAGTGCTTCGTCCGCTTTACCAGCAGCGTTGTAATTAATCATGCTCTCAATAAGATTCCCGCAGTCCTGATGCACGTAGCACCGTGGTCTATTGGCGGGATCAAGGTCATAGTTCGGATTATAGAAGAACCAATCGTCCAGGCTTGTGTTACCTATGCCCTCCTGCTGTCCGTCCGACGGGGTAAAGTTCATACCGAAGTCATAGAAAGCCGTGAATAGATCCACATTGTTCTCATTCTCCTTAGCAAAGAATCTGGAGTCACCTATACGTTCCGTGACCTCAATACCTAGCTCCTCTTCAATTTCCTCAAATAGTTCACAGTACCTCTGCACGTCGTAGCCTATCTTATCTGAGGCTGGACCCTTGCGCCATTTCGGGTCACCGAACAATGCCCACTCACCGTAGGTATCTCTGTCCGGCCACTCCCGTCGTATAAATATCTCCTCGTCCTCGGATACTCCTGCCCATATTGCTACATAGTTTCTGGCAAAGGCGGGGTCAACTACCTGATACCAGGTAAGGGACTTCTTGTCAGGGAAGGTCATCCCGTATTTGTTTGGCTCCTCGCTCAGAACATTGACCTCCGGGCTGAAGTTAGGTAGCAGTGAAGTCATTGACTTCGTAGGTAATCCGTAGGCACGGACCATGATCGTATCACGGTTCGCGTTCTTTAGGTCCTTAGCTATGCGGTCATAACCGCCAAAGGGGTTCTCGTCGGAGTGCAAGTAAACAACACCAGCATCTCGTTCGGGGCTGTATTGAATCACGGGAACCTGTTCACCGTTAAGCAGGGACGCGGTCTTAGTCTCGAGCGTCTCAGCACCCTTTAGGTAATCCGAAACAAATGGTGTGTATCCGTCAATAGGAGTAAAGCCCAGCAGCATCTTACTGTCTCTGGTCGCTAGGCGGAAGCGTAGGGTGTTGACCAAAGCAGCATCCCCTAGGTATTCGTCCAGCCAAGCCCCAATATTTGTTCCTGTAGGGTTACGGAAACCGAACTCAAAACCTTCTAGGATGGTTTGGTTATTACTGAACTGGGTATATGTCTTGAAGTCCACCCTAGTCCTAGTGTCCGGAAAGATAAAGGAACTGCCCGTGAACCCGTTCTGCATACTGAAGTTAATGTACCCATCAATACTCTTGGTCTTCCTGCGAAACTCTCTGGGCATCATCTCCCAGATTGCGGCCTGCTGTACCTTGATGGACGTGTCCGCGTTTTGACTGAAGCATACCACATGTCCGTCCATGTTCTCGGTCACGGATTCCATGACCATCTTGGCGCATCCCGTTGTCTTTCCGCTTCTGTTCCCCCCAAAGGTAATGACCTCGTCGTAGTCCTGTAGGGCATCGCGCATCCTGCTCCAGCCTGGTAACTCAAATCCGTGACGAAGTGGATCCTCCTCCGCTGACTTTATCCTACCCTCGTGTGCTTCGTGCAGCGCAACCAATAACTTGGGATCCGCCTCACCTAGGATAACTATCTCCTCATCGGTAGGGGCTTCGAGGGCCGGGTGCTTTGTGAACTCAATGGTCATTCCTCTTCCTCTAAACTATCGGAATCATCCTCGAACTCCCACTCAAAACTTATGTCACTGTCACTGAGTTCCTTCTGCATCTCATGCAAAAGCATCCTTCCTGCTGGTAGGTGATTGTAATCATAAAATAGCTCACCCTGCTCGTCCATAACTATGAAGCAGTAATTCTCAAAATGCTCTCCAAGGATACCACGAATCTGGTCATAGATCGGGTCATAGCTGGAATCCGTGATTGATCTAGGCATCCTTAACCTCAGCCTCTATTGTCTTAGCTTCCTGTATCCTATCCCTTGCTGCCTTGATAGTAGCCTCGTAGTCATCCTGGGTGAATACCTTCCTGTCTTCCGTGATTTGTGTAGCTTCACCTCTAGCAGTCAAAGCCTCCCTACCTGCGTTAGCCTTGGCAATGGATAGCTCCTTTAGGTCACGGAATGATACCTCAAATTCCGGATCACCTTCTAACCTACCACGGACTTTCTCAATGAGGTCCTCTTCCAATGAGGACAGGTTCAAGTAGTTCCTGGCCGCTAGTCGGCCAGTTACCTCTCGGAACTTCCCTATGTGGTCAGCATAATCAGTTAAAACAGATATGACTGTATCCCGATTGAACTTGTACTTCTTCACAATCTTCGTCTGAGTCTCACCCATAGCGTAGTGATAAAGTATCTCAGCCACCTTCCCTGGGTTACCACGGCTTAGACTATTGACCTTCAGCACTTCCTTCTCCCTGCTTACGGCCTGAATACTCTCAGAGATACTGGACATTAAGTCCAGTCGCATCTCATCAGGGGTAGGGTTTAGGGTACTCATTATGTCTTTGATAGGAAGGACTTAGATACATGTCAAGTTTTTCTTCCCTCTGGATCAAAAATAATTGGATTTTTTGCTTGACAGAGATTTTCGTGCTACATAGAATCCGGAATCTCCGCTGGAACAAAGGAGCATTAGAGCAGTGACCCTACTGAGTAATACAAGGGTAGTATGCGGATAGTATGGCCTATGAGTTATCTATTTTTTAAAGGGGTGTCTGATGATATACACTTAACAGTCGCGCAGGCACGCTGACCCCCTCCTCCCCCCTTAGCGAGACCTAGCTTGGCTCAGTCCGGCTCAGTCCGGCTCAGTCCAGATCAGTCCGGCTTGGCTCAGTCCGGCTTCATGTGAGGAGTCTTTTTCTTCTCAATCAGCGAGATGTATTCAGTGCCATTATTGAGTACCAGATTCAGTGCCATCATTCTGCCCCAAGTGTAGTCCATTCAGTGCCATCATTCATCCATCCATAGGTGCCATCATTCGGTGGTCACCGGAGGGTCAAACTGGATGCCATGGGATAGCTATTTAAGGGTGCTTTGAAGGGTTGATTGTATCGTTTCACGGAACTTAGCCGAAAAAAAGTTTAATTGAGAGTATGTTGATTGTCATGGAGTTACAGAAGTCCCCGAAAGAAATATGGCTTATCTGGAAAAAAAAGCTCGTAGGGGTTTGGAAAGTGTGCATATTGGAGGTGCAGTTCCCGTTCATTGACAGTCCAAACGCTACCGACTCCGACCTCGGATGTCGACCGCTAGCATCTCTACCGTTACCAGAAGACCCACTGCCTCGAGCTTTGGACTTGCGGATATATGACAGCGACTCGACCTTCGATACGGTGATACCTCGGATGACCTCTCTGGAAGTGGAGAGGTGGCCGCCAAAGCGGCCTCGATGACGTAGCAAGTGGGACATAGATTGGTAACCCAGCCGCATACTGCGGCGGTCACAAGCCCGCATAGATGGGGAGTGCCAATAATCAACTAGTGCAAATATGACAATTGAATACATCACCTTCGGTATCATCGACAACCTCGTGATGATCATCGGTGCCATGACTGGCATCGAGGTCGAGAATTACCTTCCAAAGGCGTTCCAAAAGGGCCTCGGCGTAGTAGTCGGGGCTGGCCTCGGAAACGCCACCAGTGACTGGCTCGGAGGAGCCGTTGCAGGCAACCTCGGGATGGCCAATGGCACGGCCGTGGGATGCATAATTGGACTGGGATTTATCCCAGCCATACTGCTCATCAAGAACCTACGGAAAGCCAAGCAGGCGTCCAAGTAATACCACAGCTCGCACCCTCACAGCTACGGGCTTTTTGGGTGTAAGCATTCCGCTTCAAATTAACACACAACCAATCAAAATTATGTATACTATAGACCAAGTAAATGCTATGTGCCAAGACAGGCAGAAAGAGATCGTTCTCGAAGAACCAATTATACGGGCAATCGAGGATAGCGGCTATATTAAAACCTATTGCTCCGAATCCGAAAGGGGTCGCATAGAAGCCTACAAGGATGGGTTCCTTGTCCTTCACATAAGAACAGGTTACAAGCACCCTCACAAGACTTGGAGTGACGCTTATAGCCACTTCAAAAACCTTAGTTGGTAACCCACAGCTCGCACCCTTCGGGGTGCGGGCTTTTTGGGTAGACGGACAGGGCTTTGACCCGTGAATTAAAAAGAGCCTGCAATGACTGCTTTTATCGACGGATAGAGGCACGCAGGTTTCACACAGAAGTCCAAAGGTGGCACAAGCTATGCCGCTGAGTCCGTCCACTTTTCTTAACCAACAACTAACCAATACATGCGCCACTGAATACAGGCGCGAACCAATACAAGAATGACAATAGAAGAATTATCCACCGCCGAGCTATGGCTCGCCTTCAACAAACTCCACGGCGTTGCTTACGCATCGCTTTCCTACGAAGAAAAGGCACTACTAATAGATGTCGCCAAAGAACTAGAACACAGACAAAAAATATAATGAAAAACAACGTATTATACTCATGGAAAAAATACTCATTGTCCGACTACATGGACTGCCTAAATGCAGAGGGGGTCGGAGGATACAAGTGGGGCATCGCATATGATCAAACAGAATCGCCCACGTTCCAAGGCGAGATGGATCAAGCCGATGTAGACAAATACCATCTTGTGACCTTCACGTGCCTCAACAGCAGTGACTACCGATCATACATGATTGGCGAAGACGATGGCAAGTTGTCCTGCTATTGCTGTTAATAAAACACCTAGCCTCACCTCACAAGGGTGGGGCTTTCTGGGTGCAAGCACCCTGCTTCAAAAAAATATCATGAAAATAGCACCAAAGGAAAAACAGATCGTTTTTATCCGGGAATTACTCGGATGTTTCGATCGAATCAACGGTAACTTTTACCGTTCGATCTTATGTAACTACAGCAATGTAGTTACCCTTGATGAGAATCAAGAGGTTCAACTCGCAGAGGATGCAAATGACATAGAGGTTCACCACTTCAACGTGTTTCTGCAGACCTTCAATGTGGGTTTCATGGTTGACCTCGGTCTTTTGGATCGCAAGTAGACCACAGCTCCAGCCCTCAAAGGCTGGGGCTTTTTTGGTAGACAAGGCTACGTTTTTTTGTAGCATTCAAACGAGACTGCGCGTCAAACGAGACTGCGCGGAATAACAACTAACAGGGGGTGCCAGGCTATCGACCCGGTCAAGCACTGGGGACGGGGGTTCGACTCCTCCCACCTCCACCATTTAATCACAAACAACTAGCAATATGGACATAGAAGCATACCTAAAAACCATTGATGAAAAAACAGATGTCATGCGGAGGTGCATGGCCTACCGACAGAAGTATGAGAGATGGGACGAAGATTTTGTTCCCCTCGATGACATGAGCATTGATCAGCTATGTAAATACTATATATCCACACAAGAAATATTAAACAAACAACTAACAACTAACAACAACTAAATATGTATAACGAACCCGCAAGATCCGCACTGGCTTTTTGCCAGTCCATGACAGAAAAATATCACGAACTCCTTAAGACGGGAGATATAACCGATGCCGTCGAGCGTAGACCGAACAGGCAAAAAATCTGTGTTGATCCAGAGGCTGAGGCTAACTGGCTATCGCTAGTAATAAAAAGAATTGAAGAGGAAGAAATGAGTTGGCCCCAGGCTATCAAGGGAACTCCGTGGGAGGGTAGACCGGAGGCAATGCGTCACCTTGCAATACGACGAGGCATTTATAGTCAAAAAACTTTGAAAGCCAAAAGGGCGGAGGCAACCCAACGGATAAACGATGAAGCGAGACGGGTGAACAAGCTAGCCCGGAGTAGTCACATGAATCTCAAGGACGCTTTAGAGGATAGCACGATCAATGAAAATCAATACTATGCCGCCAAGGGTAGGTTAAATTTACCTCATATAACTAAGCGTCCGAACTAGTTAAATGTATCTGTCCTTCATTGACTTACATAACTTCTCCTTGACAGGAAAGTTAGGGTATGCCTATATGGAATCAGATGTAAGTTATGTTAATTAGATACTCTAACATATTACTAGAATGATCCAACATATTACTCGAATTTTACTGCACACTTTTTAAGTAAAGCTGTGCCTACTAAAAACCAACCGACTAAACATATGAAAATAAAAATACACACCTATCCAGATGGACCTGCCTTGGGTCTGCCTAAAGATGAAATCGTATCAGCCATGGGACTACGTGGTAGATTCTCCGACGCTCGTATTGGACAACTTGAAGCTGGGGATCAGTATCTTATGCCGATCCAGACCGAACTAGAGCCTCGCAGTGACACGCAGTTACTTGCGCTGATGGCACAGCGACACCTACGGACTTGTTACATCGACAACGTAGTAAATCCAGAGGGTAGCCGGACGCTTATTATTATGACCGCTGACGGCGGCACTCTATGGCAAGCGGACCACAATACAAATGAATGCTCGGACCTCGATGCTCTTCGTGATGGACTCAACTTCATCCTTGACCAAGAGGAACTATGAGTCACTTCTATAATTGCCAGAACCCATCGGAGCCTCAGTTCGAGGCCGAGGTGGGGACTCCTGCACAGGCTCGTAAAGCTGGAGCAGACGTTTATCCGTCAGTCACTACCGTGCTAGGCATAGTCAAGGACCCGTTTCTTGACGAGGTTTACAAGCCAAGGATGATTACTGACCTAGCCAGAGAGCATCCGAATCGGACTTGGTCTGACCTTGCTGAGATGGTTTACGGAACGAGACCGCATCCAAAGGATGGAGAGTTAATCCCGTCTCATGAGTTCGGAACATCTGTTCACGGAACCATCGAGCGTATGATAAACCACCACGTTTTGGGCATTGACGAGCATCCCGGTCAATCATGCTGGGACAAGTGGGCCATGCCGTTTCTTAACTGGATTGATGACAACAATGTCCAAGCATTGGGCTGTGAAAAGATAGTCAGTCACGGCGGAATCAAGATCGCTGGCTCCGTTGATTTCATCGGAATCAAGGACTCCAGAATCTTCCTCGCTGATTACAAGTGCAGGGTGAATACTAAAGGTAAGGCTAAACGATACCAGAAGGACTGCTGTCAGCTAGCCATTGAGGCTTACATGCTGATGCACCTACAGAAGTTACCTTACCTTCCCAAGATTCGATCCGTCATTGTGGACTGCGAGACAGCAGAACATATGCACTACGAGTGGACGGACGAAGAGAGCCAGTGGGGTATCCGTGTAGCCAAAGCCGCGGCTAGCCTGTTCTGGATGTTAAGAATGAAACCCGTCGTAAAACAATAACTATGAACAAAGCACTACCCACTGACGCTAAGGCTCGCAAGACTTACCCCATGTATTCTGGCCTTATTAAATACTTTCCTCACGCGCTAGCCGCCGTGTCTCATTGTAGCTACCAAGGCAACCAACAACATCATCCCGACAAACCACTTCACTGGGACATGAACAAGTCCGCAGACGAATTGGACGCACTCATTCGACACATCATTGAAGAAGATTGGGATAAGGTAGCATGGAGGGCATTGGCTAATTTAGAACGCAAACTGACTGACACATGTTCATACAAAAATGGAACCACGGAATGATTGAGATTAACTTAACTGACGACGAAGTCATGATGTGCCAGCACATTGGACACCTGCGATCGGTGCTGTCCAGGGGCAACAATATTAAGGACAGAAAGCAGTCCAACATGGCCGGGCTTGATATAGATGCCCAAGGTGTCACCGCTGAGTATGCAGTAGCAAAGCACTTGAATGTATTCTTTGACCTCGGCCTCAGCCCTCGAGCTGGGTCAGCCGATGGAGTAATGAAAGGTCACTCCTATGATGTCAAAAGCACTCACCACGCCTTCGGAAAGTTACTGGCAACCCTCAAGGACAACCCCGATGTGGACATGTATATCATGTGCCTCACACCGGATCGTTGGACAGTAAAGATGGTTGGCTGGTGCTGGAAGGATGAACTAATAAACAAAAAGAACATAAAGGATCTAGGTTACGGAAAGGGTTACGCACTCGAGCAGAACCAACTCCGTCCCTTCAAAAAATAATATGAGTATGACACAAGTAGAAAGTAACGTCGAAAGAATACAAACTCGGATCGACATGATCCGACAGGAGTCCCGCACCCTATCCTTCAGGATGGAGAGAATGCTTGAGCAACGTAAGCAACTGACCCAAGAGAAGAATACGCTCAAGGATTTACTCACGGAACTCAATGTATCTGCCACAAAATAAACTCAAGGACTGGAGGGTTAAACATCAACCCAAAGCCTGCCCTCTTTTACTACGCAAAACTTCGGACTGGGTTGTGGATCATTGCCACAAATCCGGCATGGTCCGAGGTGTAGTATCGAGGGTTGGTAACTCCTTGTTAGGTAAGATAGAGAACTTTGCTTACCGCAGATGCCAGGTGAGCCAGAGTCATTTACCCGCCGTGCTTAGAGCAATAGCGGACTACGTGGAGCAGGATCAACAGGATGTATTGCACCCCGTTGGACTGACTCAACTTTCAAAAAGATTTAAATCCTTGACATCCGAAAAACAGAAGGCCACTTTAGTAGATCTAGGGGCGAAACGAAAACAACTCATGGAATGTTCTAATGCCTCAGAACGAACCAAATTATTCCGTGAACTAACTAAACATAAACATGAATAAATTGAATATACATTCAAAACTCAAAGGGATTCAATGGTCCCTTAAAGCTCCCAAGGGGCAGACTAATAAGTTCGGCGGGTACAGCTATCGCTCCGCTGAGGACATACTAACAGCTCTTAAGCCTCTACTCGATGAGTGGAACTGTACGCTTGTTATAACTGACGACATGGTCGAAGTAGGTGGGCGTGTATACGTCAAGTCCACGGCTGTGCTAGCAGATACTGAAGGCGAGTACACAATACAAGCAAATGGATTTGCGAGAGAAGCAGAGACGCGCAAGGGGATGGATGACTCACAGATTACCGGGTCAGCTAGTTCCTACGCTCGCAAGTATGCACTCAATGGACTCTTTGCTATCGACGATACAAAGGACGCTGATGCTACTAACAATCACGGCAAGAAGCCAACAACACAAACCAAGAAGATAAGCCAGACAGCTAACGCTGACTCGAACTTTGACTTCTAATAACCAATAATACAATGCCAAAGTACAACAACGAAAACACTGGGGTGCTATTCCCCGAAAGCAAACGTGAGTCCGATTCATCGCCTCACGCCACAGGAACACTAGAAGTCACTGCACCAGGCAAGTACCGTGCGGCGGCTTGGAAGAACCAGAGCCAATCTGGTCCTGTTATGAACATCCGTTTGACTCGTCTCGATGAGGACAAACAGCCAGAGCAATATCGCAGAGGCGGAACCCCAAATCAGCCCACAGCGGCTCCTTCCGCCGCCCCAGCGGGAGACGATCCTTTTTAAGGGTCACTTGATTATCAAGGGGGAGAGGGTCACGCCTCTCCCCTTTTTATTCTTTACTTAGTTACATGAACCAACAAAAACAAAAATATAAATATGAGATACACCTATATGCTCAACATGGACAACGAAAAGGCGGAGTCCTGCGATGTTGTCGTTAAGTTTCGGACAGACGCTTTTGAAAGATTTGATGGATTCACTTCCATCTATTCCGATAAACCACTTTACTCCGAGGACCTAGCTTACCTAGAAGAATGGGTAATGCAGGGCAAGGATCAGTGGAGACCACAAATTGACAATTAGAACCAATAACAAAACAAAAACCATGAACGAATTACTACAAGGATACATTGACGCGGGTGAACCGCTACTAAAGATGGACGGCTTTGATGACTGCATTGCAGGGGTCGTAGAAAGAATAGGACAGGACCCCATCATATGCTATGACAAGGCTAAGGTCATTGACCAGATGATCGCCGATGGCATGACCGAAGAGGAGGCCGTCGAATACTTTGAATACAACCAAATAGGCGCATGGGTAGGTGACAGGACACCTTGCTTCCTAATATCACAGCCATGAAGGAATTAGAGAAAAGCCTTTTGGGGACAATCCTAAAGGCTGAGATAAACGATGGGTGCAACGCGTTACTGAACGAAGCGAAGGAGTCCGGCATCAACGCTGACTTCTTTACGGCCCACGATACTCAGTCAATGTGGGAGGCTATGTGCAAGCTGGACTCCAAAGGAGTTATCCTTGGCACGATGTCCCTGTTCACGGATATGTCCAAGGGTCAGAAGGGACTCGATGCTAACTCAGTCTGGTCCACGCATGACAAAGGTCTAAGCGAGTTGCACTTCAAGGGATTAACGGATGACATGGTGGAGTCCCACAGGACAAGGAACCTCTCGCGTCTGTCTCTGGTTATCAAGGACGGCTTACAGGAGGGTAAGGACTCCGAAGAGATCCTTACTACTATACAGGGTCAGTGCGATTCCATATCCTCGTTGACTCCTACTAGGGATAATCTACAAACCATTGTTGATCAAACATTTGAGGACGTTACAGGTAAGGTAGATTTTTCTAAATACCTACGGACTGGCATCCAATCCATTGATGATGTTCTCTACAGAGGTGGCTACGGATCAGGCCAGCTGTGCGTCCTAGCTTCACGGCCAGGGTGCGGCAAGACCGCATACGCCTTGAACTTCTTGAGCAACACCTGCACGACAGGCAATGGTATGTTACTCTTCAATCTTGAGATGGGTGCTAACCAGATAATGAAGCGCATCTTCAGCATTAAGTCAGGACTACATATGCGTAGGTTCGAGGACGGGCTAGCTCCGGCGGACAAGATGCAAGCACTGAGGAAGACTACCGAAACCGTGAAGGGTTGGAACTGCTGGATCCGTGACAACGTATATCGACTGGACCACATACTAGCAACAGCTAGGGGTATGCACAGAAAGCATAAGGTAAATGGAATCATTATTGATTACTGCCAGCTGATAAAGCCCATGTCCAAGAACATATCCAGAGAGCAACAAGTCGCAGAGATCAGCCGTGAGTTAAAGCTACTCGCCAAGGACTTAGATATACCCGTCCTGTTACTCGCACAGGTGAACCGTGAATCCGAAAAGGATGACCGCTCTCCTATTATGTCCGACCTCCGTGAGAGTGGAGCCTTGGAGCAGGATGCTGACAGTATTATATTTCTGTGGCAGACTTTATCAGAGAGGGAACAGAAGATGGACTACGTCCGCTGGACTCTAGCCAAGCAGAGGGAGGGCATGGGATATACCCAAGGCCGTATCCTCTTTAACAAAGGCACTCAGAAGATGGAGGATCACTCACAGTTCATTTGATATGAAGCCTCACCAGAAGCGGACGGCTCGTTACCATAAAATCATTGAGGATTTTTTCGGTGGCTATGTCTGCGGTGAGTGCGGGTTCAAGGGCAAGGCAGTTCAATTTGACTGTCATCACCTGCCTGGGTATGAGAAGGTGAGAGCCATCAGGGACTTCGCCAGAACGGGGAACCGTCAGGAGTTCATTGAGGAGCTAGAGAAGTGCGAACTTCTATGTGCAAATTGCCACAGGCTGGAGCATTCCTCTTGACAGAAAACATAGGACACCTATGTTATAATTATTCTACCACACAAATGGTTCGTGTGTTAGTTGGTTCATATAGTAATACAAGGTAAGCCGAAGGAGTAATCCCAGGCGAAGTGCGGTTTTCATGGACCGCGCTTTTGTTCAGTCCTTGGAGGGGCTGTTCCGTGTTATTCCGGAGCAGCCCTTTTTACTAGAACAACCGTTGAGGAAGTTTAATTTCAGACGGTATAACAATAGGATCCTGTCCGACCTTCTTCTTGCGTTCGTATTTGCGTAGCTGTGATTCAGTGTTGAATCCAAACACCCTGTTTATAATTTCACTATAAGGTCCAAAGGCTGTTATATCTTTGGGTTGAACCTTCTGTCCCATTGAAAGTCTTTGCATTACCAACAACATATCACCCGCCATCTGCAAGGACACCGGAGCGAAGTATGAAACAGCGGCCCCGAAAATACCTTCTCTTTTTATTTTGTATCCCGTGTAGGTGCTGATACCCAAAGGGGACAACAAAGAATTAATAAGGTAATCGTTCAGGTATCCTAGTCTACCCGCGATGAAATCCTTTAGTCCAGCAACGGGCATACCTATCGCAGCTAGGCCAGCCAATAATCTTAATAAGTCTATGACTGCTCTTCGTCTCTCGAGGTTAGACAGCCTTGGATCCGCAATGCGATTAATAATTTCTGAACGAGCATTATTCATCTGGTTCACCATGAAGCTCTTCATCATGTACAAGATCTGAGCATTCGGGTTCTCCGTAGCAGCCAGTGGTCGACTACCTTTACTCATTGGCTGGGACTCGTTAAGTCTTGAAAACAGAACCTGTCTTACCAAAGGTGCATTTCTAAATTGATCTGAATTAGGTTTGCCTGGCTTGAATCTCTTGAGTTCAGCCATGAATTGAATCTGTTGATTTGGACTCAGGCCCAAGTAAGAAAGTTCTGAAGCAAACAGCTTTGATTTATTGCTGTTACGGTCCCGGTAGTATCCGTTGGTCAGTTTTCTGTATCGATTGAAGTTCGCAGTAAGATTTGCGTTCTTCATCCTCATGTCCAATTGCCTAAAGCCGGTAGTCATTAGTAATTTCCGTAAGGACTTATTACTTAAATTAGCTGCCTTAGCAAACTTAGATCCGTCCGTCCGTGCAGTCTTGTCCTGGACGAACTCACTAGCAATTTGTTCGACATCAATGCCAACCATTTGACCGGTCACTGTGTTGTTCAATATCGCAGATAAGGTTCCGATGGGATTATTTTTTACAGTAACAAACGTAGTATCCAGGAGTTGCGATAAGGTCGAAGTGAACTCAACGAGTCCTGATATGTAACCCAGGCTTCTAAGTAATTCTAACGGCGCAGCCTCTTGCTTTCTTACTCTGACTGCCCGCTGGAAGATGTCCGGGATGATTCCCTCCGCCTGCTCTTCCGTGATGCGGTTAGCCGCTACAAGTTCTCTCAACAAAACGGACAGGTCACTAGGCACTTCGTTTTTATTTATCTTAATGCCCGTGTCCTCATACGTGTAACGACGACCAATGATCCGAAGTGTCTCAAGTGAGGATGTCATGTTATAGATGTATCTTTCCAGGGCTACATCAATGTCATCGTAAGCATCAATAATTTTTGACGGAATCAGATCACCCTCAAGAACTCCAACGGTTCTTTCTTTAGTGCTGCTAGGTGTTGCCCCCTTGGGCTTTTTAAATCCTTCCTGCCGCAGGTAATCGTCAAAGTAAATGGCTTCATAGTAGGCTGTTTCTTTGCCTCCTAGTACAGGTATAATCTCCTTGTTAGCTAACTCACGAACGGACTCAGGGACGGGCTGCCCTTGTTCCTGTAACTCGTCCAGTCTAGCGCGGGCCTCTTTAATCTCTTGGTTCTGGCCCTTGATGATTACATTACCTTCGCTATCCTTCGTGCCTTTTATATACTCCCGGAAGCCAGTCTTGGCGGACTTGCCGTAATAATTTTTTACCTTATCTAGGTCATTAATAAAGCGAGGCATGTAGTCATACACCTTGCCCATCTCAACGCCTGCCTTAGTTCCTTCGTCCAGGATCTCGTCCAGGATAAATCTTGGTCCTAGCTGGAAGTCATTATACATTCCGTATTTCTTTAGGAGTGCATCTCTTTCTTTAATAAAATTCTGGCCGCGTTCGCTGACGGATACTTCACTGAACAACAATAATCTTTTTAGTCTTTGGAAGTCCCGCTTGCTTTTCTTTTCAATACCCCTGTATTTTTCTACGAAGGGTAAGGCGGCTCTCAATCTGTCCAAAGATTTGCTTTCGATATTGTAGTAATACTGATTGCTGAAACCCTTTAGGGATGGATCAATGTCAGCCAGCAAAGCGTTCATTGTTTTAGCGTACTTATCAAAAGCCGTGACTTCTATTTTCCGTTCATTAAAGGGTTCGCCCTGGACAGCAAATCCGTAATTAGAATTAGGGAAGACTGGAGCCGACTGGGCCGTAGCTTCTTTGACGATTGTTTGGTTGATAAGTTTAGCACTGGGATCAACCTGCTGTAAAAGTTCGGCAGAAGCACGGATAACTCCAGCGGCCTCTGGGTTTGCCTTAACTTCAGCCCCTAAAGTTCTAGCCAAGTAGGACTGCACCGACTTCAGAAGGGACTTGAGTTTTTCAAATGCTGGTCCTTTACGAATGTAGCTCTCGGTAAGATCTCCATACAATGCTTGCTGTATAGCAGCCCGACTGTACTCGGCACCGAATTGTGCGTCAGTCTCCAAGCCTGAGTAAACCTGTGAGATAGCTGTTCGCTGTTCCGGTGTCAGGCTTTTACCTAAGCTGGACATAAAGGACTGAAATGCTTCGCCCTCATTCTTTCCCTTAGCTTTTTGTAAAATAACCTTGGACATTGCCGCGTGAATCATTTCTTCACGCATAGCAGCTGTTATGTACTTTTGGTCCTGTTGGGCCAGTGCCGCTGGGTTGTACTCAATAACGCCCTGTGTGGCATTGTATTGAGCCATAGGAACCGTATAGTTTGGTATTATGTCTACCCCTATCTTGTCCGCCAGGGGTAAGAAGTTCTTGGTTATGAATTGATCCAGGGTATTTTGATTAAATGTACCCCCTGGGTCTGTCGGTGCTACCTGAGCAGTTTCATCTGTAGGCGCAGCCTTAGCTATGACATCTGTTCCAGTGCCTTCTAGGTATTCTTTTCCGGCTTCGACGAACTGGTCAACCCTTGATTGGATTGAGATTTCTCCGAAGACTTCTGGCGCAATCCGCTGCCCAGTCTCTGCAAGTCTTTGTCCGTATTGCTGCCGAAGGCGTAAGAGCCTTTCCCGTATATTGCCTGTGCTTCCTGATTGCTCAATTTCTTGTATATAACTTTCGCCATTTTGATTATCCTTCCAATTATTTTCTGTAAATGTAGTAACTGCTGAAAAGTTCTGTATTGTTAATGAATCCGAGCCAGTATATTGCTCCGCAAACTTTTGTAAAGTGTTTTCTACGCCCCTTGCTTTTGATTCAGTTAAGCCAAAAACTATAATGCCCTGCTCTCCCGGCATTGCTCTAGTAGAGAAGCCTCTCAGTGCCTCAGCGTCCCTGGCTGCTTTTTTGTCGGCACCTGTTTGTAATTGATTTACGAAATCAACAAAGTTAGAAAGTTCATTGTTACTTAAACCAACCAAAGCAACTGCTCTTTGATTATTGCCACCCTTACCAATGACTGCTTGCATCGTGCCGGCTTGTTCCGTAACCCAGGCTAGAGAATTAGTAAAGATGTTCGCGGCCTCACTAGAACCCATTATATAAAAGTTTCCTGAAGGGGAAACACTGCCCTCCCAAGAACCAATGCCGAACTCCTCGTCCCTAAGTATTGCCGAGGGTGCCATCTCTTGTTGGACCCTGGGTACTATAAAACTTAATACATCTTCTGTGATTACAGTTTTTTGTTGTTCGTTAAGTTTTTGAAAATCAGGATAGATCTGTGTAATTTTAGATCCTAGGCCATAGTCTACTTCAGCAGCTACACGAAAAGTATTTTCAATCAAAGAAGATTCTAGGTCCGATTCTTTCAAGCCGTATTGTCGTAGTATCCGCATCCATCCGACCGCTTGTACCTCAGCCGGTATCCAGTCAGTGCGACCCTTCCATCCGATGGAGTTCAAGTAATCCGTGAGACGATTACCCCAATCCGATATACCCTCGTATTCGCCCTTAGACGGAGAACCAGTCAAATCTCTGACGAGTTGAACTTCTTGGCCTCCTACTCGAAGTATAGCTTCCTCTGGCTCGGTCTTAGTTTTACCCTTAACCGTCTTCTTTTTAACCTTCGTAATTTCTACGGAAGCTGGTTGGCCATCTACAGTAAGAACTCCATTATCTGAAAATCTTTTTATTCGTGTAAGTGTTTGTTGATCTAACTTTCCGGAGTCACGGCCAGTGTGAACATCGGCAACAAAAGGCATACCTCCCTCAGGAGAATCGCCCATGAAAGTACGAGTTCTCTTACCCATACCCGCATCAATAAAGTCACTGAGCTTTGCATCCAGTCCTTTTTCAGCTAAGGTATCAGTAAATATAGCCTCTAGTTTTTCGTCCGCTAGACCGCCCTTCTTACCTGACTTGATGCCAGTAAGACGATCAATGACTCTAAATGTATTGCGTACACCACCAGCTGGTGATTCGTTTTGTTGTGATGCAAGCCATGCCAACATCATCTTTGGTCCTCTCTTCGGACCGAACTCTTTTGTAAATTTACTTTTAAGTGAATCGTACCAACCAGCCGCATTGCTTATTTCTTGGTCCGTGAACCATGCAGAAGTTTCTTCGGTCCAACCTTCAAAACTCTTGCCGCCTCTCTCTGAATCCTTACCTATATAAATAGGCTTGCCGTTGACTTCTAATCTAAGCGATGGATTCTTACCTTCTCCAGTTCCAGCTCTACGTCTTTTCTTGCTAGCTAAATTTTGCGCTGGGTCACCAGATGCTCCTTTAATAAAGTCAATGGTTTGTACAGGCGCAGCCCCGGCTACTACGTCTGGATCAACAGCACCCTCTACTTCACGAGAAAGAAACTCGTTACGCGGGGTCTTTCCGTACACTGGATTTTTAGCTAGGACAAGTGGTCCAATCTGTATGACCTCATCGGCGGACATTACCTCTTGCATACTAGAACGATCATAGAAGTAACCCCTTCGCTTGGGGTCCATGCCCACTTGTATAAAAGATGGATCCTTGATTGCCGCATTAGCGCGAGCAACAGCCTGATCTTCGGTTAAGTTTACATACTGCCCCAGTATTGTGGCTATTGGTATTTTAGTTTCTTTCTTAGAAGCAATACCCGTAGCTATAACTTGACCGGCAGGTTTGTCGTAACCCACGATGCCAAACCTTGGATTAGTAACAACTGAAGTAGATTGATGACTAATAGAAGCACCACCTCTAAATCCTTTTGTTTTTTCTGTAGCTCCGTGAATGGTAGGAACCCATACACCGTGATCTCGGTAAGCAGGAATGTCTAGGCGCAGTTTAACAAATGTTCCCGTTGGAAGATTCCTGGCTTGATTAATTTTTTCACGCTTGTCTTCGGCCAGCCCACGAAGCATATCAGATTCACTCGCAGGAGGAGGAACCTCCTTGTATGGCCTAACGGGATTAACTCTGTCTATAACGCTAGCAAGCTGCTTGCTCTCAGATGGTGTAATCCTGCCGCCTGACTTTAACTTTGTAAAGATAGGCAAAGCCGCTTTAACCACCTCTGGTTTTGGCATCATTTCTTTTCTATAAGGAGTAAATGCACCTACGGTAATATCCTTTTCGTCCAGAATGTTAGGCAGCCTATCTCCGGCCTGGGCTATCGGGTCAAGTTCTTCGGCTAACTCTTGACTAATAATATCAATTTCATCTTGAGTAAGTTCTGCCTCCACGACCTCTTCTTCTACTGCGGCTTCTTCCTCTACTACAGGATCCGGGGTAACCTCTTTCTCTACCTTGAAGTCAGATGTATTAATACCCTCGTATTTTATGTTGACTGCACGATCACCTAAGCCCTGGGTAGCAAGCCTAACGGCTTCCTCTGGATTAGCTGCTTGGAGATTGAGAATGCTTTGTTCGTCGTTCTTGGGATTAATATAGCTGACCGTATAAGTAAGTTCAGTATCCGGGTCAACGCCTTGTTCGACAGCCTGTTCATCGGGTGATAGGTTCCTGTCCTGGAAGGCCTGGTATCCAACAAACGGAGTAGTCACCGTTCCACCAGCAACTGCCCCCAATAAAATTGATTCAAAGACACCTTCAGTGATCTCACGGTCAGGGTCATATTGCATTAACTCACTGGCTAATGTGTTCTGGAATATAGTCTGGCTACCCTCGGTTAAGCCTTCTCCAACAGCAGAGCTTGCTATCCTTTTACCCGCCTCTCTAATTGTTACCTTGGACTGACCTCTAAATATATTATCTACTAACCGAGTAGCACCAAAACGCTCAAGGACAACAATAGGTACAGCGGAGAACGCTCCAACCTTGTCTGCCTCCTTGAGTTGATCCTCACTTGCGCTAACAGAAGTAACACCCTGTGTTGATAAATAATCATCCCTGCCTTGTTGGTATGCGTTAGCAGTCAAAGCTGATAAGCCGATTGGTCCGGTGGCCGCTGCCGCCATGTAAGCAGGGGTCTGCGCTATGGTAGTTACGGCCTTGTATCCGAACTTACTTTTATCTTCGTCCGATACACTGCCCTCATAAAATTCTTTGCTGTAATTCCTGAAGTCAGATACAGTTTTTACTAAATCCGAATCCCCGGTAAGCCTAGATATACCAGAGGCTACGCCTTCAAGGGTTGCGTAACCAACGTCAGAAAAACCAGCAAGTGCCGCTTGTGTGTATTTTTTTGCGCTGTCCAGTAGCCCGCCGTCATCTAGCTTGGTCCTGTATTGAGGATACTTCTTGAGGATTGAATCAGCTAATTGATCATTATCAATGGCAGCGTATTGTGGATACTTGTTTTTAACTGATTCAGCAAGCTGCTGTCTAGTGTACTCCATATGAGTATTATAAAATAAATTGTTTTAAAGAGTAGGTATATCTAATCCCAACGGATTGTTGTCATTCGTCATCATTTGTTCGCCCTGCATTATTCGTTTAGTTTCAATAAGCTCTGGCACACCTTTTATTCCTTGTACTATACGTGGATCTAACTCAACAGGCTCGGGCGTAAATGGTTGACCTGGGCTAAATATATTACCAAGCATTCCTAGAAAGCCAGGACCTTCTTGTTTCTGCATTGTTTGAGTCTCTGGATTGTATGCAAAACCTGCCTCGGTAAGCATTGTATCAGCAGCTCCAAGTGCAGCAGGAGATATTGGTGATGGCTGTTCGCTCTTTAAAGTACTTTTAAATAAATCACGGACTGCCTCATCTCTAACTACCGCTTTAGCAGTATCATCATCCATCTGTGGAAATAAAGATTTAATCGCCTGGAGAGAAACTTGTTCCTCTTGTTTTTTAATTTTCTTTTCTTGATGCTTTTCTATAGCGGAGCCAATGGTAGCACCTAGCTGCGCTAATGTATTAGCCTGTATCTCAGCGGCTCTTGCAAAGCCACTGTAGTCCGCGTTACCCAGTTCTGGTCGTATCTGTGATCCTGCTTGAAATGCCATACTATTTAATTTTTGTATTCATCCACTTGCGGATGATTAATTTTACACGAGGCTTGTTTGAAATAAACTTAGCGAATCGCTCGCCATACTTCAAGTATAGATTGCGGAGCCAGCTTGGTGCATCGTTCAGCATCCATTCACGGAACTCTAGCCACTGAGGATTCTCAATGCCGTAGACCTCACGGGCTACCCAACAACCACCACCACCGCTGGCCGCTGCCCCAGCAATGCTACCAGCCGCTTGGGTCACGCCTCCGATCATA
>Ga0208899_1000630_pt1 | contig 26300 bp, 36 predicted proteins | sample VirMetDEL_Nov_24_FD_184518 | JGI IMG/M metagenome (GOLD analysis project Ga0208899, IMG submission 184518) | Aqueous microbial communities from the Delaware River and Bay under freshwater to marine salinity gradient to study organic matter... | ecosystem: Environmental > Aquatic > Marine >... | reverse complement strand
CGGTCAGTTATTGAAAGCGATGGCTAAAGACCCGCTTGCCGATCAATGGGAAGTTGTGGAGTTGCCCGCTATTTTTGAGGATGGGACTCCGTGCTGGCCAGAATTTTGGTCTATTGACGATTTGACCGCGGTCCGCGCATCTATCCCTGTGAGTAAATGGAACGCGCAGTATCAACAAAATCCCACAGGTGAAGAGAGCGCGATTATAAAGCGGGAGTGGTGGCGTCGTTGGGAGCGGGACAAGGTTCCGCAATTGGAATATGTGATCCAGAGTTACGATACGGCGTTTTCGAAACGCGAGACGTCTGACTATAGTGCGATTACGACGTGGGGTGTATTTTATCCGAACGAGGGAGGTTCGGGGCCCAATTTAATATTGTTGGATAGTAAGAAGGGTAGATGGGATTTTCCAGAATTAAAGCAAGTTGCTTTAGACCTGTACAAATTTTGGGAGCCGGATACAGTAATTGTGGAGGCGAAGGCGTCTGGGATGCCACTGACTCATGAATTGCGGAACATTGGCATACCGGTTGTTAACTTTACACCTAGCCGAGGAAACGATAAGGTATCTCGAGTTCATAGTGTTTCACCTTTGTTTGAGGCGGGCATGGTATGGGCGCCTGAGGAGACTTGGGCAGAAGAGCTGATAGAGGAGGTTGCGGCATTCCCGAATGGTGAGCATGATGACTTGGTTGATAGTATGACGCAGGCACTTATGCGCTATCGTCAAGGAAATTTTGTTCAACTACCAACGGATGACTGGGAAGATGCAGAAAACTCTGTTAAAGTGCGAATGTATTATTAAACCAAAAAGGCCAACACATGTACAAGTCTGCGGTTAATTTAGGTGCAGCGGGCCACGATTCTGTACGAAACATGCAGGATGGCGGCGACGTCACGCTTATGGATTTACAGACCACGGCTCCCGGTTCTAATCCGGATTATTTAGAATACCTGCCAGAAGAATTTTCTCAAGGGGCCCCGGAAGAATTGGGCTTGTCAACCCTATTGTATGACAAATTATTGGGTGAAGGTGACATAACTAAGGGACTCCGTGAGAGCGGTCGTGTCGGCGATTCTATGACAACGGAACTTTATGGTTCTGACCCAAGCTTTATGCAGCAGCTTATTGAGGATTACAAATATCCGGCTGTTATGGATAAAGAAACAGGCGAAATGGTTATTCCAACAGATCGTGGGCCGGAAGAGGTTCGTATGGCGCGACCGCTGGGTCGTCGTGATTTGCCAACGTATCCTGAGTTAGAAGATGCTCGTGCCCATATGTTGGGTTCTGCTATGTTGGCACAAAAGTATGGCTTAGAAACTGCTAAGAAAGCAGGTGATTTCAAGGAGTTTTTAGATCGTTTTGCTCCATTTCCTAGCGGTGGTCAGAATGAGCGAGATGCTGCAATGGATAAACGAAACAACGCTGTTGGTCGTCAAATATTTATGAAAGCTGGCATTAACGCGACGCCTCAACAGTTGACAAGAATGGTCGAGGCAGAGATATTCAATCAACTTGATGTGATTATGGGTCGTTCTCTCGAAGAGAGGTCTACACCAGCTCCGGGGCAGCCTCGCGCACCACGGAACTTTATGTCTCCAAAGACTGGCCCAGATGTTTATTTCCCCAGAAATGAAAAGGGGTATTTTGATACGACACGTAATATACTTTACTTTTCGAGAGGAAAGTATCCTGATTATCAATAGTCGTATTATGGAGAGTTAAATGGCAGAAATACGCGATGGTTATAAAAGCAGCTTGATAGACACCAGAGTTCCTTCGCAGCTTGAAGAAGACGACTTGAGAGCGGAGCTTGAGCTTGAGATTCCCGATAGTCAAGGCGAAGTTATGGCAATGATTGATGCTTCCGGTGTTGGTGAAATTGAGATTAGTCCAACGGAAGACGGCGGGGTTGAGATTGACTTTGAGCCGCAAGATCAGCGTGGCGAGAACGAAGATTTTTATGCCAACTTAGCTGAAGAGATGCCTGACCGCGAGTTACAGCGCATCGCCAGCGAACTTTTGGGCGAATACGATGCCAACAAGGCAAGTCGTCAGGATTGGGAAGACGCTTATAAGGATGGTTTGGATCTTCTTGGATTTACTTACGAAGAGAGGACACAGCCTTTCCGTGGCGCAACCGGCGTAACTCATCCGTTATTAGCCGAAGCTGCAACGCAATTTCAGGCGCAGGCATTTAATGAACTTTTACCTCCTTCTGGACCTGTTCGCACAATCGTGATGGGCGATGAATCGAACGAAAAGGTAGCTCAGGCGCAGCGTGTTAAGACATTCATGAACTACTACATCATGAATGTTATGGAAGAATATACTCCAGATATGGACCAGATGCTTTTCTATTTACCTCTGGCTGGTTCTACTTTTAAGAAAACTTACTACGATGAAACACTAGGTCGTGCGGTATCCAAGTTTGTGCCTGCTGAAAACTTGGTTGTTCCATATGAGACTGCGGACCTTGAAACTTGTCCCAATATTACTCAAGTTGTTCGTATGCCGCTCAACGATTTGCGTAAGCGCCAGCTTGCTGGTTTATATTTGGACGTTGAGGTTATCCCTGCACAAAAAGAGATAAACCAAGTTCAAGATACAATGGATAGTATTGAGGGAGTTGAGCCTTCTCAGATTGATTATGATTGCACAATCCTTGAGTGCCACGTTGATTTAGACCTCGAGGGTTATGAAGACGTAGACGAAGATGGCGAACCAACCGGTATCAGAGTTCCCTATATTGTCACAATGTCTATGGATAACGGACAGGTTCTGTCTATCCGTCGCAACTACCTCGAAGAAGACGAGCTTAAAAAGAAGATTGCTTACTTCACTCATTACAAATTCCTTCCGGGCTTTGGTTTTTATGGTTTAGGTTTGATACATACGATTGGTGGTTTGTCACGTACTGCCACAGCGGCGCTGCGACAATTAATCGATGCTGGTACGTTATCTAATCTTCCGGCAGGCTTCAAGGCCCGTGGGCTGCGTATCCGTGATGATGACAATCCATTGCAGCCGGGTGAATTTAGAGACGTAGACGCTCCCGGTGGGGCTATACGCGACAGCCTCATGCCTCTTCCTTTCAAGGGTCCGGATCAAACATTATTCAACCTGCTTGGTTTTGTTGTTCAAGCTGGTCAGCGGTTTGCAACTATTACTGACTTGAAAGTTGGTGATGGCAATCAGCAAGCTCCTGTTGGCACAACAATTGCAATGATGGAACAGGGTTCGAGGGTCATGAGCGCAGTACATAAGCGCCTGCACTACTCGATGCGTCAGGAGTTTAGGATTTTAGCCCGCGTGATGTCTGAAAGCTTACCGCAGGAATATCCGTATTCTGTTCCGGGCGGCGATCAGACAATTATGGCGCAGGATTTTGACGACCGTGTAGACGTTATTCCAGTCAGTAATCCAAACGTTTTTAGCCAAGCACAACGTATTATGCTTGCGCAAACAAAATTACAGCTCGCGTCACAAGCACCTGAAATTCACAACATGCACGAAGTATACCGTGATATGTATGAGGCTTTAGGTGTGAACGAGGTTGAACGTTTGATGAAGGCAACGCCTGCTGAAATACCGACACCTATGGATCCTGCGCAAGAGAACATAAATGCTTTAGACCAATTACCAATGACAGCATTTGAGGGCCAGAATCATCAAGCCCACATCATGGCTCATCTAACTTTTGGTACAACACCAATAGTTGGACAGATGCCTATGGTGGCCATTAATTTACAGAAACACGTTATGGAGCATGTTCAGATTGCGGCTCGCGAGCAAGCAGCGCAGCAATATTTGCAAATGGTTCAGCAACAAGGCGGTAAACCTGCCGACGACCAGCAAATGCTCGAAATTGAGCAGCTCACGGCGCAGTTTGTCGCTGAAGGATTGCAGCAGGTCAAACAGATGTCTGCTGAACTATCTGGCGCGGGGGCCCCGGACCCACTTGTGCAGCTCAAGGAAAAGGAGCTACAGCTCAGGGAACAGTCAGATCAGGCGGACAATCAGATCGATCAAGCCAAGGTTCAATTGGATTCACAAAACCAGCAAATGAGGTCAAATCAGTTCAAGGAGCGTATTGCAGCTCAAGAGCGCCAAACGCAGGCACGTATCGAAGCCGCTATGCAGCGTGAGGTATTAAAACAAACTAATAAATGAGGAACTCCGTGATGAAAAATAGAACAGTAAAAGTGAATGGCTCTGCACCAAAAGATCCGCCGAAGGCCGTTGATTATGAGGAAATAAAAGGTCAGGGTCGTGTACCCTATGGTAAGACTGCTCCTGCCCCAATGGCAGGTGATAAGCCCCGTAAGATGACGATGCGCGGCGCGGGTGCTGCCATTAAAGGAACAAAATACATCGGTTACTGATATGCCGTTAAAAAGAGGTAAGAGTAAGAAAACCATCAGTAGCAACATCCGAAAGTTGAGGGGTGAAGGCTATCCTCAAGATCAGTCAGTGGCTATCGCACTTTCTAAAGCTGGTAAAACAAAACCTAAAAAGAAGGTAGTGAGGAAGGCAAAGGGAGGAGTTGTCCGGGGATTTAGCCCGATTGCTCGTCCACAACGTTTTCTAGGGGTATTATAATATGGATTTTAACGAAATGGTTCGGACATGCTGGGAAGCAGCTAAACAGAAAGACCCAACCTCTTATTTTCAGTTGGTTTAGTAGGATAATTTCGAAGAAAACCTATGCTACAAGCACTTATTGGTCCTGTTACTGGTCTCTTAGATAAATTTATTCCGGACGCTAGTGAAAAAGCTAAATTAGCTCATGAAATTGCCACTATGGCAGAGAAACACGCCCATGAAGCATCTTTGGCGCAGTTGGAAGTTAATAAAATTGAGGCAGGTCATAAATCGATATTTGTTGCCGGATGGCGACCATTCATAGGATGGACTTGTGGCATATCTCTTTTTTACCATTTCATTTTAAGTCCAATGACTATATTTATCGTTGCATTATGCGGATTGGATATTCCAGAATTACCTTCTTTTGATATGGACAGTTTAATGACTGTCCTTTTAGGTATGCTAGGTCTAGGTGGTCTTAGAACCTACGAGAAGTCAAAAGGGGTATCTAAGTGAATAAACTGCGGCTTTTTGTAGAAAAGTTTGGTGAAGCGTGGACAGCTTGTATGTTAATGATGGTACAGGGTGATGTCACCGTACTCACGCTAAACCATGCCCTAACCGCGTCAAAGACGGGAGTGATTACTGGAGTTTCTTTTGTAATTACCAGTTTGTTTGCGTCTATTAACAACAAATGGGCTAATGCGTGGCTCACAGGATTATTGACGATGGTGGCAGATATTGTCGCCCATCCTACGCATTTTGGTCCTCAATGGCTCGAAGCTTCGTGTACAGGACTTGGCGCTGCCATTCTGTGCTATCTGATAGAAAGGAAACATAATGACGTTCAAACTGTCACAACGTAGCCTAGATAAACTTGAAGGCGTGGACGAGAGATTGATTGCCGTTGTCGATTACGCGATTTCCGTAACAAAAGTTGATTTTGGCGTCATATGTGGTCTACGAACGATAGAAGAGCAGCGTGAATTGGTATCCTCCGGTGTTAGTAAGACAATGAATTCAAAACATCTTGAAGGCCGTGCGGTTGATCTGATGGCATACATCGGTTCTCGCGGATCGTGGGAGCTGAGTGTTTATGATGAAATTGCAGACGCAATGAAAAAAGGAGCTTCTTCGGAAGGAGTAGCAATTCGTTGGGGCGCAGCGTGGAACCTGCCTGATATACGTGCTTGGACAGGCACTATGGAAGAAGCTATGAATGATTATATTGATTTGAAGCGTTATGAAGGAAAACGCCCGTTTATTGACGCACCTCATTTTGAACTCACATAAATTTATTTTTTTTCTAGCATTCCTAATATAAGATATGCTAGGATACTATCGAACATTGTTCGATTTTATGCGAGGATTAGATGGACGATATATATTTTTCCGAAGCTGTTTTTCGGATTATACGGGAACGTAGACAGAGTTGTGTTGATTTTATGTTAAACGGAAACATTAAGTCTATGGAGCATTATCGTGAGCTTATGGGCAACATGGAGTGCCTTAATCACGTAGAACAGGAACTCAAGAGCCTGCTAGATAAACAGGAGCAATCTAATGACTGAAGCAGAAAAAGTTAATGAAAATACCGAGGAAAAGAGCAAAAAGCCTAACCTCGCCGACGTTTATGTCGAAAAACCTCGTCTTAATCCTGAAGCGATTGGTGCGAGTCTTCTTGAAAGAATGCCATCCCCTACGGGTTGGCGCATATTAATCCTACCATACCAAGGCAAAGCAAAAACTGCTGGCGGCATTTTTCTACCTAATGAAGTCCAAGAGAAGAATAATATTTCTACTCAGGTAGGTTATGTACTTAAAGTAGGCCCCTTGGCATATAAGGATACCGAAAAGTTTCCGTCCGGACCGTGGTGTGAAGAAAAGCAGTGGGTGATGTTTGCTCGCTATGCTGGATCTCGCTTCCAGATTGATGGCGGAGAAGTCCGAATTCTCAATGATGACGAGATACTCGCGACTATTCTTGACCCTGAAGACATCCATCATATGTAAAGGTGAAATATGACTGAAAAAGACGAAGATCAACAAGTTTTGGAGTTTGAAGAAAACGACACTGAAGAGCAGGATACTGAAGTTGAAGTAGAGGCGGAAGCCTATGACAAAGATGACGGTGATTCTGATGAAAATTTCCGTAAGGCGGAGAATGCTACGCAAAAGCGTATTGATCGCCTGACAAAGAAAATGCGTGAAGCTGAACGACGCGAGCAGGAAGCCCTTCGTTATGCGCAAGCTGTCCAATCTGAAACAAATGCGCTCAAGGAGCGTATGAACTCGATGGACAACAATTATGTTACTGAATACACCAGCCGCGTTAATACACAAATTGAGCAAGCCGAGCAGGAGCTGGCACGTGCGATTGAATTTGGGGACGCCGCTAAAACTGTTGCAGCACAACGAAAGTTAACGGATTTGGCTATCCAAGCAGATCGTGCGCAGCAAGCGAAAATTCAGCAAGAACGGTATTTAAAGCAGCAAGAAGCTGCTCAACAGCAACAGATTCAGCAACCGATGCCTGCTCAACAGCAACGTCGGCCTGATCCAAAAGCAGAACAGTGGGCATTGCGAAACTCGTGGTTTGGTGAAGATACCGCAATGACTTATGCCGCCTTTGGGATACATAAGAAATTAGTCGAAGAGGAAGGATTTGACCCGAAGAGCGATGACTACTATACTGAACTAGATCGTCGTATATCCGAAAAGTTCGGAAACGGCGTAAGACCGGCTAACAAACGTGCCGCCCAGACGGTTGTTGGCGCTTCGAGAACCACAAATACTGGACGCAGTGGGAAAAAGGTTCGACTCACCCAGAGCCAAGTCGCGATAGCGAAGAAATTGGGTGTGCCGCTTGAAGAATATGCGAAATACGTGAAGGAGTAGAAAGATGAATGACCAAATTAAAGAAAATGGAAAAGCTATCAATCGTGCTTCTCGCGCTAACCAAACTCGGGAAAAACAGGCTATTCGTAAGCCTTGGGCTCCCCCGTCAATGCTAGATGCACCACCTGCACCCGCTGGTTTTAAGCATCGTTGGATTCGCGCCGAAACGCGTGGTTTTGATGATACAAAGAACGTCAGTGCAAAAATGCGCGAAGGTTGGGTATTAGTCCGTAAAGACGAATATCCCGATTTTGAAGCGCCGGTTGTCCAATCAGGTAAATATGAAGGTGTGTTTGGGGTTGGTGGACTGCTTCTCGCTCGAATTCCAGAAGAGACAGTTGCGGAACGTACTGAATACTTTAATAAACGTAGTCGTGACCAAATGCAAGCTGTTGATCAAGATATGATGAGAGAGAATGCACACTCAACAATGAGGATCGGCAATGCTGATCGTCAATCTCGTGTAACCTTCGGCGGTCCCAAGAGATAATGTGGACTGCCCCAATAGGAGAGTACTAAAATGGCAAATCAAGAAACAGCCTATGGTCTCCGCCCTATCGGGCTTGTTGGTAGCGGTGTTAACTCTACTGGTGTAACCCAGTATGAGATCGCTTCTGACAATACCAATGCGATTTACCAATATTCGATTGTTGTTCCGCTTGCAGCGGGCGTAATCGATCAAGCTGGCGATACAGCCGGTGGTACAACGCAAGCACTTGGTGTTCTGATGGGTGTGGAGTATGTGGACTCCGTACAGAAAAAGCCTGTATGGATAAATTATTGGCCCGGATCGGGCTCTGTAAGCGTTGACACTAACCATCCGGTTAAAGCCTTCGTAGCAGACAACCCGAACCAACTTTTCAAAGTGGCTTCTGACGCAACTTTGACTGACCGAGCTACTGCTCTTGCAACTGTGTTTGCAAACGCTTCGCTGGGTACGTCAGCTCGTACTGGTTCAACCAGTACAGGTTCGTCAAACTCTGCTTTGAGTGTATCGTCTGTCGCTACGACGGCTACTCTGCCGCTTCGTATCGTAGGCATCATGGACGACGAAGCTAATAGCGATTATACCGCTGCTGGTATTCCGCTTATCGTTCGTCTGAACGCACACTTTAACGCTGGAACCCGTAGGTTTGATTCTCAAACCACTGCGGATTCCACCGGCATTTAAGGAGGGCACAATAAATGGCTATCTCTCGCGCACAACTAGCGAAAGAGCTAGAACCCGGCCTTAATGCCTTGTTCGGGCTCGAATATAACCGTTACGAGAATGAGCATAGTGAAATCTTTGAGGAAGAGTCTTCTGACCGAGCCTTTGAAGAGGAAGTGATGCTTGGTGGATTTTCAACAGCACCTGTTAAAAGTGAAGGCGGCGCCATTACTTTTGACGATGCTCAGGAAACCTACACCGCTCGTTACACCCATGAAACCATTGCGCTTGCTTTCTCAATTACTGAGGAAGCTGTTGAAGACAATCTTTATGATCGTCTTGCATCGCGCTACACCAAAGCTCTGGCCCGCTCTATGGCCCAGACTAAGCAAATCAAAGCAGCTTCCATTCTGAACAATGCGTTCAGCACAGGATCTTATGCGATTGGCGATGGTGCAGCTCTTTGCTCCAATGCGCACCCAAGCCTTTCAGGCAACCAGTCAAATATTTTGGCAACTGCTGCGGACCTCAACGAGACTTCGCTTGAGCAGATGTTGATTGACATTGCTGGTCTGACTGACGAGCGTGGTCTGAAGATTGCTGTACGCGGCATGAAGCTCATCATTCCTAAAGAGCTTCAGTTCATTGCAGAGCGAGTTATTAACTCAAACCTGCGTTCTGGAACCGCAGACAACGATCTGAACGCTATGAAGTCTATGGGGATGCTTCCTGATGGTGCGGTGGTTAACCACTTCCTCACCGACACGGATGCGTTCTTCATCAAGACTGACGCACCTAATGGCTTCAAATACTTCAACCGTTCGCCTATCAAAACGGCAATGGAAGGAGACTTTGATACCGGAAATATGCGCTTCAAAGCTCGTGAGCGCTACTCATTCGGTGTATCCGACTGGCGTAGTGTTTTTGGGACTCCCGGCGCAGCCTAAAGTATGTTATAAGGGAGTTTTCTCCCCACTAAGTACTTTGAAGGGGCTCGAAAGAGCCCCTTTCTTTTTGCAAGAGTTTTATTTTGTATTTTTGTAGAAGCTCTGGTATTATTTATATAGGGCAAAATTTAGCTTTGCAGACAGGTATCTGCCCTCCTGACGTTGCACAGACTGCGGAGCCAAACCTTGTGCAAGGGGTATTGATATGTCATCAACAACTTTTTCAGGTCCAGTTACTTCCACAAACGGATTTATTTCTGGTTCCGGCTCTATCGTAACTGTAGACGCTAACGTAACGCTCACTTCTGCTAACCACGCTGGTCGCACACTGCTTCTGGACGTTGCTAGTGGAGCTACTGTTACTCTTCCTGCTGCGACAGGAACAGGTAACATCTACAAGTTTTTTGTAAAAACCACTGTAACCTCGAATAATTATGTTATTCAGGTAGCAAGCTCTGATGACAGCATGGCTGGTGTGGCTATCGTTGCAAATGATGGCGGAGACACAGCTTCCATTTTTGAAACTGTAGCTGCTTCCGACACGATTACGCTTAATGGTTCGACAAAAGGCGGTATTCTTGGCGGCCAAATTGAACTTCAGGACGTTTATTCCGGTAAGTTTTCTGTGGTCATTCGCCAAGCTGCTACCGGCACAGAAGCTACACCATTCTCAGCCGCTGTATAATAGGGGTTTATAATGGGAAAACTTAACAACAAGTCCGGGGCTAAGAAGCCGTCTAAAAAAGCTACTCCAAAAGAGTCCGCTAAAAAAGAGGTGGATAAAGAAGCAGGAGCTAAATAATGGCAAATTCAGACGTAAAAGCTAAACGTCTGACAGGTACGGGTGCGGCCACTGTTGGTCGCGCTCGTCTTCGTCAGATACAGGCACTTACTGGTGCTGGCGCAGGTCGTCTAACACTAACCGACGGAAACGGCGGATCAACAATAGTTGACCTAGATTTCTTGGCGTCAGATTCACACTCTGTAAATATACCAGACGAGGGCCTTTTGTTTACTGACGATATTTACGTTGCAACAGCAACAAATATCACGGCAATGACGTTTTTTTACAGCTAGGTGATGTCGAGATGGCATCGACAAAAGATGTAAAACGTTTGCCATCTGGGCGGTTGAGCTATCGAGGAGAGACTTTTGCAGGGTACAACAAGCCAAAACGGACTCCCGGTAAATCAAAGAAAAGTGCTGTCCTCGCTAAGAAAGGCTCTGACGTTAAGCTCGTTCGCTTCGGCGATCCAAACATGGAAATTAAAAAGGATCAACCGGGACGTAGAAAGAATTTTAGAGCGCGTCACTCCTGTGACACAGCCAAAGACAAATTTAGCGCCCGTTACTGGTCTTGTAAAGCTTGGTGAAAATGAGATGAAAGTCGAAGATATGCTAACCAAGCTCGAGAAACATGAAGTAGAGTGTAATCTACGTTATGCACGTATTGACGAGAAGCTAGAAGAACATAAGACAGCGCTAAAGAATCTTGACCTGAAACTATGGGGTTTGGCTGTTTTGGTTATTTTAGCCCCTTTAGTTCATAAATTATGGGGATAGACTATGGGAGCAAGGGTCAAGACCGGTTTAGACCCAAAACCTTGCGGAGTAACGTACTACCGTAAAGGTGGAGCTGTATCAAGTAAGTCAAAAGGCAGTAAGATATGCCCTGCTGGAAAAGCTTGGGCTGAACGAACTTTTGACACTTACCCTTCCGCTTACGCTAACATGGCGGCTTCAAAATATTGTAAAGATCCTAATTACGCCAAAAAATCAAAAAATAAACGTAAAGATGGGTGAATTAAAGAAATGGCGTGACCAAGATTGGGTCCGGATAGACAGTAGTGGAAACATTGCCGGGGAGTGCGGTACCTCAAAAAACAAGAAAAATCCAGATAGATGTTTACCTAGAAGCAAAGCACAAAGCCTTTCCAAGTCAGAAAGGAAAGCGACTGCTGCAAAAAAGAAACGCGAAGGTAAAAAAGGAAAGCAAGTTGTTTCTAATACAAAAGCTGCAAAAGTGACTGGGATGAAACACGGTGGTGTTGTACATGACACAAAACCGAAACGAAAGTTCAACGGTAAACCTATACCCGGAACTGCTATTGCTCGCGGTTGCGGTGCTGTTATGAGTGGCAGGAGAAAAAGAACTAAAGGATCTGTGACTCAGTCATGAATTTAGCTTTCTTTGGTCAACCACTAGAGTCCGCCATAGTCGAGGAGATTATGCAGTGGTCTGATTCTGCTTTAGAGAAACCACATCCTTTTTTTAATAACCTTCCTCCGTGTCCGTATGCAAGGCAAGCTTGGCTTGACGATAAGGTTGCTATACTTTTCAAGCATGAAGATAGCTTTCAGCTTCTTTATTCGACTATCTCTATGTGGCAAGAACAATTTGATATAGCGATTATTATTGATCTGAACAACAAGCAGACTTCTGAACAGTTTCACGATTATTTGAACGGTCTAAATAAAGTCATTTCAGACGGCGTATTTATCGATAAAGATATATGGTTAATGGGCTTTCACCCTGACGATGAGCCTACCGATTTCGAAGAAACGGTGAACTTTGATCCCCTAATAGAACACGAATATTCAATGATTTTTGTTCAACGACTATCAAAACTTCAAGAAGCAGCAGACAAATTGAAGAAAAAAGGCTATTATGATAAATATGATGGCCTATATAATGCCCAAGAAATATATGATTTGCGGGAAACCCTTTATAGGAGACTAAAAAATGGCGATGAAACCTAAGAAAATGCGCGGCGGCGGTATGGTTAAGAAAATGCGCGGCGGCGGTATGGTTAAGAAAATGCGCGGCGGCGGTATGGTGAAAAAAATGAAAACCGGGGGTTCTGTTGGTGCTGCTAGCCGTAAATCGGGTGGTAAGAAAAAATGTGCCGTTCGTAATGCGTAAAGGATAAAGTGATGGCCACTTCCGGAAGCAAAGATTTTGATTTAGATGTCGCTGAATACATCGAGGAAGCTTTTGAACGGTGTGGTCTTGAGGTGCGTACTGGCTACGATTTAAAAACTGCAAAGCGTTCGCTTAACTTATTATTGGCAGACTGGGCAAATCGAGGCTTAAATCAATGGACCATCAAGCAACGCACGGTAACACTGGTAGTTGGCGATGGAGAATACGATCTGGGTAATGATGTGATCGACATTTTGTCGGTTGTTTGTCGGCGAGACGGAACGGATTACGCATTATTGCGCCTGAGCCGCGATGATTACATTAATATTCCGAACAAAACAACACAAGGACGTCCAAATCAGTTCTTTCTTGACCGCCAAGTAACTCCAAATTTAAAGATTTGGCCAGTTCCAGAGAATACCACGGACGTTATCATTTACGATGCGCTTACTCGCATGGATGATGCGGATATTTACACCAACACCATGGACATGCCGTTCAGGTTTTACCCTTGTTTAGCAGCCGGTTTAGCCTATTATATTGCGTTGAAACGCTCCCCAAACCGTGTTCAGATGCTAAAAGCAGTGTATGAAGAGGAATTTGAACGGGCAGCTACGGAAGACCGTGATCGGGCGTCATTCAATGTTGTTCCGAGATACGAATACTATAGGGCGGGGTAAATGGCGAAATTTGCTGTAGGTAAAGACTCATGGGCAATCTCGGACCGTTCCGGGTTCCGATACCCATACCGACTGATGAAGCGGGAATGGACTGGTGCGCTTGTTGGACCTGACGAGTATGAACCAAAACATCCTCAGTTGGGGCCTTTCCGCAAAGTTGTTGACCCAGAAGCCCTTGAGAATGCAAGACCAGACCGTGTCGAGCCGCTAGATGTGTTTGTTGGTGTGCCTCTGGTCGAAAACCCAAACCTTTTGCCCCTTCAGGCGTTTGGTAAGGTTGGTAACGTTACGGTGGTGACATGAGCTTTACATACGATCAGCTAACTCAGGCCATTGAAGACTATACGCAGTACGACGAAACGTCTTTTGTGACTAATATCCCGGTGTTTATCGTTCAGGCAGAGGAGCGTATCCTCAAAAATGTTCAGTTAAGCCTGTTCCGTAAGAACGTAAGTGGTACGATGTCATCATCGAACAAATATTTAGCTTGCCCTAGCGACTTTTTAGCCCCTTTTTCGTTAAGTTTTACGGATTCCTCGTCAAATCAAGTGTTTTTGGATTTTAAAGATCCAGATTTTGTCCAATCTTTTAACCCAAACGCGTCTACGACTGGAAATCCACGGTATTATGCCGTTTTCGACATTGATAACTTTATTTTGGGGCCTACTCCGAACGATAACTACGCCGTTGAGCTTCATTACTTCTATCGTCCTCTCAGTTTGACTGAGTCTGGCGGTAGCGGGACGACTTGGCTGAGTGAAAATGCTCAAATAGCTCTTTTGTACGGAAGCTTGATCGAAGCATACATCTACATGAAGGGTGAGCCAGATATATTGCAACAATACGAGAAGCGTTTTGCGGAAGCAATCGCCGGTATGAAGATGTTCGGCGAATCGAAGGAAGTGACTGACGAATATCGCACCGGAATGGTAATTAGGCCAAAACAATGAGTTTTCCGGCATTAGATATGAAAATTAACCACGGATTTCAGGTGGAAGTACATACCACCAGTGGCCGTGGGTTTACTCCAGAGGAACTCGCGGAAAGAGCTGCTAACAAAATTATTTCAATCAGCGACGACGCAGACCCTGCTATTAAGGCGCAAGCACATGCCTTTCGTAAACGACTAGTTAATATTTTGGAATTTTACATGCGTGAAGCGATAAAATGTGATAGAACAACGGTGTACAACGCATTAACCCTTGCAGGCCACAAGGAGCTTGCTGAACAAATAAGGAGACTGTGACATGGCTTTTTCAGGAAACTACATGTGTACATCCTTTAAGAACGAGCTTCTTTATGGTGTACACGATTTTGATGCCTCTACAGGCGACACTTTTAACATTGCTCTTTATACGAGTTCTGCGACGCTAGATGCGTCGACGACTGCGTATTCAGCAACGGACGAAACCAGCGGTACAGGTTATTCGGCGGGCGGTCAGGCTCTGACTAACGTAAACCCGACGACATCTGGTACGACGGCTTTCACTGATTTTGCAGACGAAACTTTCACGACTGCAACCATTACTGCTCGCGGCGCGTTGATTTATAACACTACCCCAAACACCACCTCTATTTCGGTAACCAACCCGTCTGTTGTGGTTTTGGATTTCGGTGGAGACAAGACCTCCACCGCCGGTGACTTCACTATCGTTTTTCCGACTGCTGACGCAAGTAACGCAATTATTCGGATAGCGTAATGACCGACGTCGTCGTCCCATTAACCGGCTGGGGCCGTGGGACGTGGGGCCAGCTTGGTTGGGGCGAAGGCTCCGTTCCTACTGCTGGTGCGACAGGCGACGTAGGCTCTGTAACGGTTGTTGCGGAAGCAAATGCGCCGGTTACTGGGATTGCAGCGACAGGTAGCGTTGGTAGTGTAACAATAGTTGCAGAAGCCAACGTTTCGGTTACAGGTATTGCTGGCACCGGCCAAATAGGCGAAGCCAGCATCATAGGCAACGCCAATGTAGACGTTACCGGTGTTTCCGGTACTGGCCAAGTCGATTCCGTCAGCATTAACGCTGGCGCCAATGTCTACCCCAACGGATTGGCTGGAACAGGCGAAGTTGGCTCTGCTACGGTCACCGCAGATGCAAACGTCAATCTTACTGGAAATGCTGGAACAGGCGAAGTTGGCTCTGCTACGGTCACCGCAGATGCAAACGTCAATCTTACTGGAAATGCTGGAACAGGCGAAGTTGGCAGCGTTAGTATTGAAACCTCGGCGAATGTATCGGTCACAGGACTTTCGGGCACTGGCCAAGTCGATTCCGTCAGCATTAACGCTGGTGCCAATGTCTACCCCAACGGATTGGCTGGAACAGGCGAAGTTGGCAGCGTTAGTATTGAAACCTCGGCGAATGTACCGGTCACAGGACTTTCGGGCACTACAAATGTAGGATCTGTTACGGTTGCTGCTGCTGCTGACGTGAGCCCGACGGGTATTGCGGCAAGTGGGCAAGTTGGCGATGTATCTGTCTACGGGGAAGCTAATATACCCGTAACAGGTATTGCGGCAACAGGTAATGTCGGTTCTGTAGTGGTCACTAACGGTCAAACTATAAGCGTAAGTGGTGTCGCTGGAGAAGGACAAGTTGGTAGTGTTACTGCAAATGCAGGCGCTATCATAAATATAATAGGCGTAAGCGCCGCCGGTCAGGTTGGAAAAGTACTGGTTTACGGAAGAATTGCCCCGGATCAAAATCCGGGCTATATTAACGTTGACCCAAGTCAAGAAGCAACATGGTCGGAGGAAGTACCAAACCAAAGCCCTTCGTGGTCTGAGGAAGCACCCAGTCAAAGCCCTTCATGGGCAGAGGCGGCGCCAGAACAGAATGCTAATTGGGCGCGAATTGCAGCGTAGAGGAATAGAGAAATGCCAAGCACTTATACAGTTAATTTAGGTATTGAAAAACCCGCGACCGGTGAACAGTCGGGTACTTGGGGGGATACCACAAACATAAACTTTGATATTCTGGATCAAGCCATCAACGGAGTTCTCAGCTTAACGCTGTCCTCGGCAGGAACTTCAGGTTCTCCTAACAGTTTATCTATTGATGACGGTGCGACATCAGATGGCCGAAATAAGTGGATTGAGTTTGTTGATGGTGGCGATCTAGGCGCTAACGCGTATGTCCAGCTTGTCCCGAATGACGCTGAAAAGATTGTTTTCTTCCGAAACAGCCTGTCAGGCAGTCGCTCCGTCTTTGTTTTCCAAGGCACTTACAGCGCCAGCAACGATTTTGAAATTCCGGCTGGTTACGACGTTGTCCTAAAATTTGATGGCGGTGGCGCAAGTGCCACGGTCACTGACGTATTTACCAAACTTAGAGTTACCGAACTCTACACCCCAACCCTTGGCGCAGGCACAGCCGACATTAATGATGGTACGGTCGAAGCGGTCATTGGCGGCACTACACCAAAGGCAGGCACATTTACTACGCTTACTGGTAACACAAACTTGACAATTAATGCCACCACAACTGTTGATGGCATACTAGATGAAGACAACATGGCGTCAGATAGCGCCACAAAACTGGCTACGCAACAATCTATTAAGGCTTATGTAGATAGCCAAGTTGGAACAATTGATACGCTGTCAGAAATTTTAGCTAATGGTAACACCTCCGGTGCTAACAACCTGATTATTGACAACGGACAGGCTTTGACATCCAACACAATAAACGAAACCACCGCAGACACTGGTGTAACAGTTGAAAGCGTTTTACTCAAAGATGGCGATGTAACTCTATCCACAGGCGATCTCACTGTATCGAGTGGCGATCTCACTTTATCGGCTGGTGATATAATAAATACTGGTGGCAGTATTTTAGTAGGAAACGCCTCAAGCATTGGGGTGGGTGGTGCTATTAAGGAGATACAAAATCACGGAACGGACGCAAGCAGTGGTTTAGCGACTACTAGGTTTAGTGCCGATTCATCAGGTACGAGTGTGGTACTGGGTAAAAGTCGAAGTGCTTCGATTGGCTCGTACTCAGCCATCACTAGCGGAGATGCTATAGGCTTTTTAATTTTTGCAGGTGATGATGGAACTGACTTAAACACCCAAGTTGCTTATATAAAAAGTGGCACAGAAGGCACGATTGCGACAAATCAAATACCGGGGACACTAGAACTATGGACTGCAAACTCCAGCGGAACAATGACGCAAGGGCTAGTAGTCGACTCATCACAAAACGTAGACATACCTAATGGCGATCTGGATTTAGTAACCGGAGGGCTTTACGCCGACGGTGCTACTAACTATCTAGGGCAAACCCATATTGGCGATACATCCAACACAGGCACACTATCAAATCAACTTACAATATCAGACACAAATTCAACAGCATCGATAAGAATAAGGTTTCAAAATTCAGAAGGTGGCTTTGATTTAGGCTCAGACAATGGAAGTATAAATTTCTATGGTAATTTAGGCGCAGGAAATCCGGTTTTATTTCAAATTGATGATTCTACTGGAGATGTAAATGTACTTTCAGGCGATATCACTGTATCAAATCGGTTTGAAACAAAACAGGTAACAATTGCTGATGATTCCTATTCTCCCGTCACACCTCCCCGAAACGGTGGATTTTGCATCTTTACATTTGGCGGTGACAGCACGACCCCCGGAAACACATCATCAGCATTATTCTATTATGACGTTGGCACTTCATTAGCCGGAAGCATTCAAACATCAATAAGCACAAACGTCACCATTGCCAACGCAGCGAGAACTGGCACAGATGGTCCTAACGGGTCTATGAATATCGGGATTCAATCAGGTGTAATACATTTTGAGAATCGTGTTGGTTTAACAAAAAACATTCAAATTACATTTTTATAGGTCATGAAATATGAAGACTGAACACATAAAAGAAAATCATTTTATTGTTACTGATTATTCAGGAAGACCACATGATGTTTTTACAAAAAAAGGTGGAACTGAACAGGATGCAATTGACTGTTATCTTGAGGCTTGTCAAGGCAAAACTGGCAAAGGGTTTAATTCCTTGTTGGGTTTGGGAATCGATCAAGAACAACTAATTGATCTTGGCATCATGGATTTATGCCCAAAAACAAACACCATAAAATTCATTGATGGTAGAGAGATCACGCCATGCTGTGATCCGGCAACAGTTTGTCCAGAAAAAAATGGCATAGAGAATATATGCTCGATTGTTCACACGCCAGAAATCAAAACAGAATATAAAAAATCGTTGCCGCCAGTTCAAAAAACTGAAAGCGTCACAAAGGAAGTTGAACGAATTGAAATGATTGATGGTCAACCGACATTGATTAAAGAAAGGCAGGAAATAAAAGAACCTGTTTTTGATCATATTCAAGTGGTCGATCAATCAGGCAATCCAGTATTCAAAACCATTCCCGCAGTATTTGACTATGAAGGGAATGAAGTTGAACCAGAAAAACAAGAACCTGTAATGCACAAAGTGCCAGTATATGAAACTGCACCTTAATTCGGTTAATGATGAAAACCCTATCAAGAAAACCGAAAACATTGACGGCAATCCTGAATTTACTAGCCTTGATTAAGAGTATAGAAGATGATTAGTGATAAACTGTACAAGATTTACACCAAACACCCTGTGGGTCAGTACATACTCAACCTAACCGTTCTGTATCCGTTTTTAGTTATTGACCAACTAGCAAATACAATTCTTGGCGGTAGTCCTGCCGAAACCGTGTCTGGAAGACTAAGCCGAGCAAACAGTCCTCTGGCAAACTTTATTAAGAAATACCTAGAAAAGATTGACGCAAACCACTGTGACGAGTGGTCCACCAAAAACTATCCACTTTATGAAATATGGAAGTGGAAATAACTAAGGAAAATTGAAATGGGAAAAGATAAAAAAACACCTATTAAAATTAATGACAAAGATTATTTTGTTGAAGATTTAACCGAGCAGCAGGTTGTTATGGTTAATCATATACAAGATCTTGACAGGAAACTGTCCAGCATGAGATTTAATATTGAGCAACTTTCTGTTGGAAGAGAGGCATTTATGAATGCTCTGAACTCAACTCTAAAAGAGAAATAAATATAAATCATTAGTTCCGAAAGGATGATATGCCACTTACCAAGTTACAGTTCAGGCCGGGAATTAACCGAGAGATAACCTCGTACACCAACGAAGGCGGTTGGTATGATGGAGACAAAATACGTTTCCGTTACGGATTCCCTGAAAAAATTGGTGGGTGGCAAAAAATGTCATCTACTAATTTTTTAGGTACTTGCCGCGCCCTTCATCCTTGGGTTGCGCTAGAAGGTAATCAATACCTTGGTGTTGGAACGCATTTAAAATACTACATTAACGAGGGTGGAGCTTATTTTGACATTACACCTATTCGCGATACGACTTCTGCGGGGGCTATTACTTTTTCCGCATCTGCCAACACATTGGGTGCCAACGTTGCCGTTGACGATACAACCATCACGCTGTCCTCGACGACTGGCTTTCCAAGCACCGGCTATGTAAAGATTAATTCGGAGATTATCCTTTACGCAAGTGTATCTGGCAACGACTTAATAGGTTGCGAACGCGCACAATATGACACGACCGCTGCTGCGCACACTAGCGGCGATACAGTAACCTGCGCCACTATTACGGTAAATGACACAGCCCACGGTTGTAACGAAAACGACTTTGTAACTTTTTCCGGGGCAGTCACGCTGGGTGACCAAATTACTGCCGACATATTAAACCAACAATACCAAGTCGTTCATGTTCAGGATACCAACACTTACTACATTACGGCTCGCACTGTTTCTACTATTGCATCTATTACCGTATCCGGTGGTTTAGATGAAACACCCGTTTTTGCTACGTCTAGTGATAGCGGCAACGGAGGAGCATCCGTTGTCGGCGCGTATCAAATTAACACAGGTCTTGACACCACGGTTTTTGGTACGGGCTGGGGCGCGGGATCATGGTCTCGAGGCGCATGGGGTTCGGCATCGAGTCTTTTGGCACAAGGGGCGACGCTTCGTATTTGGAGCCACGACAATTTCGGGGAAGACTTGTTATTTAACGTCCGCGACGGAGGTTTGTACTATTGGGACAAAACCGGTGGAACAAGTACTCGCGGTGTCAGTTTAGACAGTTTGGCTGGTGCCAACTACACACCCACGGTTGCCAAGCAGCTTTTGGTATCTGATCGTGACCGTCACGTCATTGCGTTTGGTTGCGATCCGCAAAACAATCCCGGCGTACAAGACCCTCTTTTGATCCGGTTTTCCGACCAAGAAAGCCTGACAGAGTGGGAAAGCACCGCGCTGACCACGGCAGGTGATTTACGCCTTGGATCAGGTTCTGAGATTATAACTGCGGTAGAGACACGCCAACAGATTATCGTCTTTACTGATGAATCAATGTACGCGATGCAGTATTTGGGAGCCCCATTTACGTTTGGTATTCAGCTTATTTCTGAAAACACCACGATTGCAGGGCCGCTGACCGCGGTTCCTGTCGAGGATCAGGTATTTTGGATGGGTATCTCCGAGTTCTACATGTATAACGGCGCGGTGCAGAAAATCCCGTGTTCGGTACGGGATTACGTCTTTGACGACATCAATGTCGGCCAACTTGAAAAGGTTACTGCCGCTGTAAACTCTGAAAACAATGAGATTTGGTGGTTCTATCCGTCTGCAAGCAGCAGTGAAAACGACCGTTATGTGATTTACAACACGCTGGAGCAGGTTTGGTATTACGGCACCCTGTCGCGTACTTGCTGGATTGACCGCGGTATTGAGCAATATCCGATTGCAGCATCGCCGGACAACTTCTTGTACAACCAAGAGTTTGGTTTTGATGATGGCAGTGTGTCTCCGGCGGCAGCCATTACGGCGTATGTCAGCTCCAGTCCGATGGACATGGGCGACGGGCAACAATTCACTTTCTTGAGCCGCTTGATCCCGGATGTTGGGTTCAGGAACTCCAGCGCACCGGTGCCTTTGCTTGATATTACGACGCGTGTACGGAATTACAGCAACGGTAACTATCTCAAAACCGTAACTAATCAGGTCAACGATACCACTGAACAGATCAACCTGCGTTTGCGGGGTCGTCAGTTTAGCATTCAGGTGCAATCCGACGAAACTGGCGTTGCGTGGCGATTGGGTAGTTTGCGGTATGACATGCGACCCGATGGGAGGCGCTGATGGCATCCCGCGGTCAACCGGTTCCTTACTTCCCACTTCCTCCAGCTCAATACGACCAGCGGTATTTGACCGAGGTTGTTCGCTCGTTTTCTGTCTACCTCCAGCAATCCATCAACCCCGGTCCGCTACGCGCCACTGAAATCACGTTGACGGAAGCCACGGGGAACGTGGACCGCGGCCAGATGGCTTGGAACCTCAACGAAGAGACTGTCGACATTACGATGGGCGACGGCGTTATTCAGCAGGTGGGTTTTGAGACTTACATGCGGGTCAAAAACGACACCGGAAGCCAAATCAACAATGGCGAAGTCGTAGGTTTTGTTGGGGTAGACGGCGAAATCAAGGTTGCGCCCTATATTGCCAACAACACGGCAAACGAGCTGTATTTTGTGGGTGTATCCACGCACGACATGCCGGATCAAGATATTGGCCCGATAACTGTGTATGGGAAAGTCCGCGGCATAGACACCACGGGCCCCGGGGCAGAGACGTGGAGTGTGGGCGATATTTTGTACGCATCCCCCACAACAGCCGGTTTGCTTACTAACGTGCGCCCAACGGCACCAAACGGTGTGATTGTTATCGCTGCGGTGCTTACGGTAGACGCCACAAACGGCGAAATCATGGTGCGGCCTACCGTTCCAATTGGTTTGGACTACGGAAGTTTTGTCGCTACAGTCGATCAAACGCTAGGGGCTATCAACACGGCAACCGCAATTGCCCTGACAAGTACGCTTGTCACCAACGGCGTTACCTTGAGCAGCGGGTCGCGGTTAAACGTGGTGGAAGCGGGTTATTACCAGATCGACGCAACGATCCAGTTAACTTCGACAAGCGCCAGTGCTAAAAACATATTTTTCTGGCTTCGAAAGAACGGCACCAATGTTGGGGATTCTACCCGAGCTGTGACAATAAGCACTAACAACGCATATTTGCCCATATCGTTGAACTACACGATTTCTCTCGCCGCCACCGATTACGTTGAGCTGTATTGGGCGGCGAACGATACAAACGTTTTGTTGGACGCATTAACGGCATCAGCCTTTGCGCCGTCGGCACCCTCGGTGCTATTAAATATATCTCAGCTCCAGTTGTGAGGAAAAGCTATGACTAATCAAACTATCATTACAATGCCGAATGGAAGCAAATGGCTGCCGTCGACTAGCACGGACATTGTTCATTGCGTTAATTGTAGTAACGCGGTGGATACACCGGAAGAAATAGCCTCTTATCCGGACGGGAACTGCCCACAGTGCGGTTCTTTATGGACTGGCGGGGAAAAGAGAAGTACAATTATTAACGTAACCATGCCGCAAGGTATCAATGGTGGAGCGGGATAATGGAAGAAGAAACTCAAAAAATTGATGAATTAACCGTCCCAGACGGCGGTATTGGTAATTTTGTCATGGAAGATGACGAAATCGAAGAGGTTTACGGCGAAAAACCTACCGATTACGGGGATGAGGGGATAGCTCAATTTCCAGCGCTTGCGGAGCGCATGGCTAAATACGGACGAAATGAAGATAATATGCTGGCGCATGTTTCCAAGGGTGAATTAGTCATCCCGCGACAATTTCTTCAAGATGAAGTAATTAAGCAACGTATATACGATATTCTTACGGAAGCCGGAGTAGAAGACCCAGAAGCTTACGTGGTTGGAACTGACGCCAACGATATTAACCCTACAACAGGTCTCCCTGAGTTTTTCTTAAAGAAGCTACTTGGAGGCATTGCTAAAGCCGTCAGCAGTGTCGCTAAAACAGTTGTTAAAGTGGTCAAAAAAGTGGCTCCTGTGGTCCTTCCTATTGCCTTGTCGTTCACGCCTCTCGGACCTATTTACGGTGCGGCGCTTGGTTCTGGTATAGGAACGTTGATCAAAGGCGGATCAATCAAGGACGCTTTGAAGTCAGCGTTGGTAGCAGGTGCAACAGGCGCAGCTTTCCAAGGGTTTACAGGAAGTGGAAGTTTTACTGAGAACGTTAAGGCTGGTCTGGCTGACCCGATGGGTCGTTTCGGACAAACCGTTTCTGGCGCAAAAACTTCTGTCTCCAACTTGGTTGGTGGCGAGGCTGCTCGTGCAGCAAATGCCGGTCAGCCCGGATTCTTCGGTAAATACACGCCGACAGGCGTCGAAGGTCAAAGCGCGGCAGGCCAACAGATGGCATCCGACGTTGCAGCCGAGACAGGGCAGACTGTCCAAGCAACAGGTGCCGACGGCACCGTTTCAGGAGAAGTATCCGGCGCAGCCAATGCTCCGGCAATAACTTCGGATCAGGCCGCGACAGAAGCTGTTCAAACGGCTCCAACGCTTTCCCAGCCGCCAACCTTTGTTGAAAGCATCAAAGATGCGTTTACTCCGGGCGGTCGTACCTTTACTGAATCGATGGGCGACGCCTTCTTCCCAAGAACCACCTTGTCTGGTGGCTCATTAGAAGCGGGTCAAACACTCACAAACCCCTCCGCGACGCAGTATCTAGAAGCCTCTGGTATTAACCCGCTTGCAGCAACGACTGCGCAGCAAACTGCCGCGCAGAACACTGTAAGCAGCGCAGCTCCGGGATTCTTGCGTACTTATGGACCAGTCGCGGCCCTAGGTACAGGTATAGCAGCAGCTTCCGGGGCATTTAAACCAGTAGCCGCCGAGCCTTTGGACATCGCAATGCGCGATGAAGAGGGCAACACCGTCACTGGCGAAGACCTTGTAGCCGCCGATCCGAGTAAGTATCTAGTAGGCAACCTTGGTAGCCAAGTTTTGGACCCTGAAACAGGCACTTATGTCCCACGTTCGTATAATTCAGTAGGCCCTGTAGGCGATTTGACCATTCGGGCAGCGGACTACAACAACTACTCGGTTCCGACCCGGTACGCCTACAATCCAAATACGACCTACTTGCAACAAAGCACCCCCGGTGGCCCATTTGCACGTCCTTACGTGACTGCGGCTGACGGCGGAGCAATTTTCCCTCGCCGAAACGGTGGGATCATGCCGGATGAAGGTATTCCCGGACAGGACAGTGTCCGTGCCATGTTAATGCCGGGTGAGTTTGTAATGACAACCGACGCAGTAAGAGGCGCTGGAAATGGGAACCTTAATAAAGGCATCAAGAACATGTATTCGGTCATGCGTAATCTTGAGAGCCGCACGAGGAGAACAGCATAATGGCTGAAATAACAGAACAAATAGTCCGCGAATCACCTGAGATTGAAGCCTATAAAATAGGGCTTTTACAATCTGCAAAGGAATTGGCAGATCAAGGCATAACCATTCCTCCACAGCTCGTGGCGGAGATGTCGCAATTACAGATTACTGCCGGGGAACTTGCAGCCGAGGGGATTGGTGGATATCAGCCATACCTAGAACAAGCTGGATACACGCTTGGTGATGCTCAAACCTCCCTCGGTAGTGTTATGGAACAAGCCGCCCCTTACCAGACTCAAGCACTAGAAGCCATGCAATCTGGGATTGCAGGTATTCCGGGTCAGGTTAGTCAGGCACAAGCCGGTATGGGTCGTGCCGCTGGCATTGGACAACAAGTCGCGGATCGCGCAGCTACTGGTGCGGCAGGTGTCGGTGAGACGCTTGCGGGTCAGCTTGGAACAGCTACAGAAGGCGCACGTACATACGGGGCGCTTGGACAAGGGGCGCTTGAAAGTGCTGCGAATGCCGCGCAATCTTTGCAGCAGGCTGGCGCTCTTGGAACACAATCAGCGCAGCAGGGTATTACTGGTCTAGCAGGCACCACTGGACGCTTTGAACCCGGTCAAATTAGCCCGTTTATGAGCGCTTATGAAGATGCGGCAGTCCAGCAGGCGCTGGCAGACGTGGCTCGTGCAGGTCAAATCCAACGACAGCAGCTTGGTGCCCAAGCCGTTGGCGCTGGCGCGTTTGGCGGGTCTCGCCAAGCGGTTGCGGAAGCCGAATTGTCTCGCAACGTGATGGAACAGCAAGGCCGTACTGCCGCTCAAATGCGTCAAGCTGGTTTTGAAACCGCAGCACAACGCGCACAACAGGCTTTTGAGGCTGAACAGGCGAGAGGACAGGAAGCCGCGAAACTTACCGGGACACTTGGCGCTCAAGGCGCTCAGGCTGGTATTCAGGCTGCCCAAGCTGCTGGTAGGCAAGGCATTGAAGCGTCACAGGTTGCAGGTCAGCTTGGATTATCTAGTGAGCAATTGGCGTCTGCCAATGCTCAGGCTTTGGCGCAAACTGGCATGAATATACAGCAGTTAGCAGCTTCTACCGGTATGGATGCCGCCCAGTTAATGGGTCAACTTGCCGGTCAGTCGGGTCAATTGGGTGTAGCCGGTCAGGAAGCTGTCGGCAGATTAGGTCAGGGGGTTGGTTCTCTTGGTGCCCAATATGGTCAGCTCGGTTTAGCACAGGGCGAAGCTCTGGGCGCTCTTGGTTTACGTCAGAGTGCCCTTAGCGAACTGGGTCAGAGTTTGGGTCAGAAAGAAGCTGGTTTCCTGTTTGACATGGGCAAACAGCAGCAAGCTCAACAACAGGCTGAAATAGAAGCAAAACGTCAAACCGAAATACAGCAGCTTTATGAACCATATCAGCGTGTGGGTTTCTTGTCTGATATTTATAAGGGCGCTCCGTCGTCTCAACAAACTATCACGGGTTCAACTGCACCATCTGTTTCACCAGCTCAATCTATACTAGGTTTGGGCATAGCAGGTCTGTCCGCAGCGACAGGCGTAAGCAAAGCGGGGTTATTTTAATGAATAGAAGTGTAATGGATCGTCAGATGTTTAGGAACGGTGGTGCCGCTGGATTTCCTGACCTGAGTGGAGACGGTAATGTGACACGGAAAGACATCCTGATAGGTCGGGGTGTACTTCCAATGCAGACAGGCGGCAATCCTATGATGGCTGCCGAGCAAATATCAGCTCTTCAAGACGGTATGAGTATGCCGCAAGCACCTTCTT
>Ga0208899_1000627_pt1 | contig 26371 bp, 22 predicted proteins | sample VirMetDEL_Nov_24_FD_184518 | JGI IMG/M metagenome (GOLD analysis project Ga0208899, IMG submission 184518) | Aqueous microbial communities from the Delaware River and Bay under freshwater to marine salinity gradient to study organic matter... | ecosystem: Environmental > Aquatic > Marine >... | reverse complement strand
TGAAATAAATGACTCGACAAGTATTCCGATCTATCAAGGCACACAAAAGACAAAGACATTCTATGCTGGTTCTCAACAGGACGAAAATCTTTATATCATACCAGATGTAAACATGGACACTTCTACTGTGATTGTTGATGTTTATGATTCAAGATCGTCTTCTAGTTACACAACATACACTAACCTGAATACTGCCATTTCTCTTAGTTCAACTTCAACACATTATATTCTAAGAGAAGCACCAAACGGATATTACGAACTTTCGTTTGGCGATGGTCTTATGACTGGTAAAGCGCCAGTCACTGGTAATATGATTGTTGTCAATTATCTGAATACTGTTGGTGCTTCAGCAAATGGAGGTTCTTCTTTCACGCCTCTCAATTCTATCACTATAGGCAATTCAACATATTCTATCTCCACATCTACAGTTTCCAACTCTGCGGGAGGTGCCGTAAAAGAAACGATTGCTTCTATTCGCAAAAACGCACCTGCTGCATTTGCGACACAAAACAGATTGGTTACTGCCGAGGATTATCGCGCAACAATCCTCAACAAATACTCGGCGGCTCTTGATGATGTTGTCGCGTGGGGTGGGGAAGATCATGTGCCGAAAACATACGGTAAGGTTTTTGTGTCTTTGAAATTCCCAACCGGCACCAGCGATGCTACAAAGACTTCAACAAAAACAGCAATTTCGACAAACATCACAACGCCTCTTTCTATCATGTCTATTGATACAGAATTTATTGACCCTGAAGAAGTGTATCTTGAAACTACCACCACCTTCAACTTCAATCCAAACAAATCCAGACTGAGTGTTGGTTCAACCAAATCTCTTGTACAAAATACCATATCCGATTATTTTGATACAAATCTGTCATCATTCTCTTCTGTGTTCCGGCGATCACAAATCCTTGCCGATATAGATGATCTTGATGACGCAATTCTCAACTCAAGAATGGATGTAAAGGTTCAAAGAAGATTTGAACCAACTTTGTCCACATCTCTGGCATATTCAATAGATTTTCCTGTAGCATTAGCAGTAAAAGACAAAGAAGAATATATTATAACTTCATCCAAGTTTACGATTTCGGGAGATGCGACCTGTTATTTCAGAAACAAACTGGATAGTTATACGATAGAGATTGTCAATGGTACTGGAGATATCATATCAACGAACATTGGTTCTTATGATCCAACAGAGGCAACGATTGATCTAAATGGATTTGCTCCTACCGCATTGTATCTTTCAAGATCATATATAAAAGTTCATGCGAAACCCGCGAATCAAAGTACAATTCGACCATTGAGAAACTACACTATTGAACTTGACGACGAAGAAAGTTATTCAGCCGCTAATATCGATTACGAAGAAATACAGACCACATTATGACACATAGAATAGATTATCGGAACAGATTACCTCTGAATGTAAAGTATGATGTTGTAGAACAAGTCATACCCGAGTTCTTTCGGTCGGCATATCCAAATCTTGTAAAGTTTTTGGAATATTACTACGACTATATGGAATCTGTAGATAATCAAAGAAATGCGTTCTCTTATGTGATTCAAACTCTCTATCAACTCCGAGATATCGAAGGCAATGAACTGACAGACCTGGACCAGTTATTATATGAGATAGGTTATAATGTACAGAGAAAAGAGTTTGATCAGAATGTAGATCCAAGGCATTTGGCAAAACTGATTGCTTACTTCTATAGAGCAAAAGGTCGTGAAATTTCCATTGAAGGACTATTCAATGCGTTCTTTGGCGAAGATGTTGAAATTTATTATCCCAAGAGAGATATCTTCATTCTAAATGAATCGAAATTGGGGCCAGAATATCTCAAATATATTCGTGATGACAAAAGATATCAGATTTTGTCAATTCTTTTGAAGTCTTCTATTCCTATCAAGAAATGGAGAAAGATTGTAAAGAAATATGCTCATCCAGCAGGATTTTATCTTGCGGGGGATGTGTTGCTTGATGGTGTTGCCACAATATCACCGACGGCTCCAACAGTTGTTCTTGACTCTGATGCTAATACCGTTGTTCTTGAAGCAGAAGCAACCGCAAGTTTCACTTCTCTTACATCTGTTACAGGTATTGTACCAGACTCGCCAGATTCGGATGCTTGGGCAGAAAGGATTGTTCTCAATCAACTCATATCGCCATTGTCCGCTACAACAATCTCTGGTATCGATCATCAATACGATACACTCAAAGAGTTCCTTAGTGTTCAATCGCCATCATTTGACGAAGATTCGACGGCTACGAACCGTTCAATCGACTTCTCGAATACGATTGAAACGACCGATAACTTCGCATTTGATTATTGGGATTCAGATCAAAATGTCTTCCAATATCAAGATTCTAACTGATTTTTATTATAAATAATACAAATATTGTTTAAGGGTAAAAAATGACCAGACAAAATATCAGTATAGGCACAACAGCAAATGACGGAACTGGCGATACTTTAAGGTCTGCCGGTACCAAGATTAACCAAAACTTTGTTGATATTTACACTCATTTTGGGGGTGATAGTAATACATTATCAACCAGAATATCATTTGATTCAGATATGCTTGTATTTGAAGGCAGAAGTCTCAATTCTTTTGAAACACGATTGATGGCGATTGATCCTACTGCTGATCGTAATGTGTATATTCCAAATGCCTCTGGTCAACTGATAATGGACTCAGCGACACAAACATTATCAAATAAGACACTTACAAGCCCTGTACTTACAACACCCCAAATCAATGATACTTCAGCAGATCATCAATATGTGTTTGCCGTGTCTGAACTTGCTGCCGATAGAACTGTGACTTTGCCTCTTTTGACTGGAGCAGATACTTTTGTGTTCCAAGCACACTCACAAACCTTGACGAACAAGACGCTCACATCACCCGCGATTACGACACCAAAGATCACAACAGCAATCAATGACGCCAATGGCGCTGAAATCATAGAAACCCCTGCAACAGCATCCGCGGTCAATCATATCAAAGTGACTAATGCCGCGACAGGTAATCATCCAAATGTTGCTGCTGTCGGTGATGATGCGAACATAGACCTTACACTCACTTCAAAAGGTACTGGTGCTGTAAGAGTTGCGACAAAACTGGCATATACATCGGAAACGATGACAACTAATACGGCGGTATCCTTGCTTGTTCCATTTACAATCTTCAACAAAGGAACCGCACTTGCCGCCACTCTTGCGGACGGCACAGTAACGGGGGAAAGCAAAAGATTTGTGAATATTGGAGCGGGTGCTGCTACAGTTACGCCAACAAGTTTTGGACAAGGTACATCATTTAAGATTACACAACACGGAGCAATCGAAGCAATCTGGGCGGGATCAAACTGGTATTTGCTTGGATTTGATTCTTCTGATACTCAATATATAACAGTTACATAACAGAGAGATAAACAATGGCCGCTATTATTACAGATAAAATGAAAAAGGAGTTCATCCAGTTTCTCATTGATGATGTTACTACGACAACTCCCGGTGACTCTGCACAATACTACATCTCTATTGGCAAGTCTATGCAATGGGATGATAGTGATAATGTGCCAACTCCAAGAAACTCTTTGAGAGATAATAGAAATCTTAGACTTGCGGCTCAATCAATCAAACTCGCCGAATCTGTTACATTTGTTGTACCTCGTAATAATTGGACTTCAGGCACAATCTATTCAGCATTTGATGATAATCAAGTTGGATACCCTACATATAAACATTATGTCCTCACAGAAGCGAATGCGGTTTATATCTGTTTACAACAAGGTAAGGATGCTTCAGGTAATACTGTCACATCAACTGTTGAACCAACAGGTTCTGCTTCTACATCATTCAAGACTTCTGATGGTTATGTTTGGAAGTTCTTGTATACAGTATCTGCTTCGGATGCGAACAAATATCTTTCCGCAAACTACATGCCTGTAAAACTTCAGGCAGCAACGGATAGTAGCTCAACTGCTACAGAAATAGAACAAGAAACCGTTCAAAATGCTGCCGTGATTGGTCAAATTGGTGGTTTCATCGTCACAAAAGGTGGTTCTGGATATACTTCAGCGCCAACAATAACGGTAATTGGTGACGGTGATTCGGCACAAGGCATCGCTTATGTTTCTGGTGGAGCTGTCGTGAAAGTTGATTTGGATTCATCTTCAGGTACGCTTCTTCATGGTAATGGTTATAACTATGCCCAAGTAACACTTTCTGGCGGCGGCGGATCGGGTGCTAGAGTTCGTCCTATATTGGGACCATATGGTGGATTTGGTGCTGATCCAAGAGACGATTTGAAATCTACTGCTGTCATGTTCAATACAAAACCAAATGGTGTTGAAGGTGGTAAGTTCTTTGTTGACAATGATTTCCGCCAGATTGGACTTTGGAAAAATCCGTTGGTACCAGGGACAGATTCAAGTTATTCTGCCGCTGCTGGTATCGTTTGCCGTAGACTGAAGTTTGATGCGACACCATCTCCAGTATTTACACCAGATAACACTCTTCTTGGTGGCACATCCGGCGCGAAAGCATATGTTGTATCTGTAGACTCATCTGTCGTATACTATTATCAAGACGACTCATCAGGATTTACCGCATTTAGTGAAGGTGAAACTGTAACAGAAACGAACGGTTCAGGTTCTGGTACTCTCGACTCTGCTGGTGTTGATGGTGATGTTTTTGCATATTCAAACGGCGATATAAATATCTTCAAAGGCGATCTTCTTTATGTTGAAAATAGAGCGGCTATTGAAAGAGATGCAGCACAAACAGAAGACCTAAAAATAGTAATACAATTATAATCGGGAAAAATAATGGCGACCACATTTACTTCTAATATCTTCGCAGATACTTACCGAGACGATTTCGCTGATAGTGATAATTTCCATAGGATTTTGTTCAAAGCTGGTCGCGGAGTTCAAGCAAGAGAACTTACCCAACTTCAAACGATCATTCAAAGAGAAATCGCGAGAATGGGTAATAACCTGTTTGTTGAAGGTGCTGCCATCAATCCTGGCGGTGTTACTGTCAATAACAGTTATGAATTCGTCAAACTGAATACCACAACAAATACATTACCTGCCGACACATCAACTCTTATTGATCTTGAATTTACGGGTGGCACTTCTGGCGTCAAAGCAAAAGTTATTGAGGTTGTGACGGCTTCTGGCGCAGATCCGGCAACTCTATATGTTTATTACACAGACACATCTTCTGGTACGCCTGGTACTGATCCTATTCGGTTTACTGCTGGCGAAGATATCACGAATGGTGGTACAACTCTTACAGTACAAACAACAAACACGGTTGCTAATCCCGCCACCGGAAAAGGTACGAGAGTTTCTATTGCCAAAGGGGATTTCTATGTTCAAGAGCATTTCGTATTTGCTACCGCACAGTCAATCATTGCTTCGAAATACACGTCAACATATACAGGCAATATCGGTTATAAAGTGACCGAAGATATCGTTACAGAAAATGACGATACCTCGCTTTATGATAACACGGGTCCTGTTCCGGACACAACAGCACCAGGCGCTCATAGATACCGAATTCAGTTGTCTATCATAGATCAAGCAGATGTTGACTCAGACGAAAATTTCGTGCTTATTTGTCGCATCAAAAATGGTGAACTGAAGACGGTTGTAAAAGCAGAAGATGATTATAATCGTATCAACGATCTTCTGGCGAAAAGAACAAGAGAAGAATCTGGTAACTATATTGTTCGTCCATTCTTCCTGAAATTTACCGATAACGATTCGGATGCTTCACAACTTGATGCTGATGTGAGTACCGGCCTGATCTATATTGATGGTTATCGTATTGAAAAAGGTATCAATACAGAAATTCGTGTTGATAAACCGAGATCAACAAAAGAAATTGAAAATGAAGTTGTTGCCGCAAACTATGGTAACTATATTCTTGTCGGCGATTCGGCGAATGTCGTCGTTGGCGATGCTGGCGCTGGTTTACCTGACATAAACACATTTGAAAAGTGGAATCTATATAACGCACAAGGAGCTGGTGGATCGGTCATTGGTACTGCCCATACTCGTGCGGTTGAAGAAGATGGTGCCAACTACAAGTTGTATCTGTTTGATATCAAGATGAACTCTGGTCAAAATATTCGCAGCACAAGATCCATTGGTACTGGTGCCACAGATGTTATGAATACTGTTCTTGATGCTGGTGGAACGACACTTTACAATCCGGGAACAAATCTGTTATTCCCTCTTCCTAGAACTAGACCATACAGTTTGAATGACATTTCACTTACCGTTCAAAGACGATTTGGTTCAGTTTCTACAGACGGTGCTGGTGCTGCTTCAATCAACGTCACGGCTCCCGGTGAAACTTTTGCGAATACAAATGACTGGATTCTATCTGGCGACGATTCCGCAATTGCTTCTGGATATTCCATTTCTGGTGCTGGAACGACTTCAGCAACGATCAGTTCTGGTCCTCCATCTATATCCGATCTTGAAATCTTGGCATATGTCAATAAATCTCAGGGCGTTTCAAGAACAAAGACTTTGAAGAATGGTGGTATTACTATTGCGAATGCCGATTGGATTGACTCGGCAGGTATTACATATGCCCGACTTGATGCCACAGATATCTATTCGTTTGATGCGATTACAAAGACCGATTCAAATGGCGCGAATGTTTTCAATAGATTTAGAACCGATAACGGACAAAGAGATAACTTCTATGATCTTGGTAGAGTTATTCTGAGAGCCGGACAAATCAAACCAAACTATGATATTCGTGTTCAATACCAATATTTCAAACACGGCACTTCCGGTGATTTCTTCTCGGTCAACTCATATCTTGGACAAGTAAACTACGAAGACATTCCATCACACATACTTTCTGACAGAACTGTCGTACCTTTGAGAGATGTTCTTGATTTTCGTCCAGTCAAAGATGTGACTACAAGAGACTTTACTGGTGCGAATGCTGTTATTCATGAACTGCCTCAAACAACTGATCTTGTCACGACCGACGTTTTCTATTATAATGGAAGAAGAGACGTTCTGGTGATGAATGAGCAAGGCATCATTTCTATGATCAAGGGTGAAGAAGCATTAGATGCTCAATATCCTGCTACCCCTGCTGGTAGTTTGTCTCTCTATAATATCACATATAATCCTTACACATATGACGGTACAGATTTGACATTGAATAGATTTGATTATCGTCATTATACAATGTCATCAATCGGCAAACTTGATGATCGTATTACAAGACTGGAAGAAACCACAGCATTGTCATTACTTGAACTGAATACAAGCATATTCAAGGTTCTTGATTCTGCTGGGCTTGACAGAACCAAATCAGGTTTCTTTGTTGATAACTTTGTGGATCACGCTTTCACCGAATGGACAGATTCAGATCATCGAGCATCTATTGATCCACAAGCGGGTCACATGAGGCCCGCATTTGTTGAAAGAAACGTCAGACTTACTTACGATTCTGCTGCCTCGACAAATGTTATCAAGAAGGGTGATAACATCTATCTGAAGTATACTCATAGAACTTTGATAGATCAGAATATAGCGACAGCGACCGAAAATGTCAATCCATTTGCTACAATATTACATCAAGGTGGTGTTGAATTATCACCACAGTCAGATGAATGGCGTGAAACAAGATATCTTGTTCCAAGAGTACTTGATAATCGCGGTAATATTAGAACACTCGCAAATAATCAGGAGTTTCTGTTCAATAACCAAGAATGGAACTGGGCGGGTGTTGAAGAGGGTGATACAGTTACCATTCAAGACACACGGAGAAATCGTGTCACAGAAACTCACACTGTTAATAATATAGTAAACGACAGACTTATAGAAACAGCATTAATACCTTCTATACGTTCTCGAAAAGTATATTTCCGAGCAGTTGGACTAAGACCAAATACTCAGGTATTTGCATTCTTTGACGGTGTTTCGGTTGCCGATTGGGTTCGTTCTGAATCGTTTAGTAGAATCTCTGACGATCCAACAGAATATGGTAATAGATACGACAATGCTACTGCGCACCCACAAGGTTCTTCAACTCTCACAACAGATGCGAATGGTAAAATTGAGGGATCATTCTTTATTCCGAATACAAATGCTTTGAGATTCAATGCGGGATCAAGAACGTTCAAACTTCTTGACATTACTGTAGACAACGAAGAAGCCTCAACCTCGTTGGCAAAAACTCCTTACTATGCTCAAGGTGTATTGGATACCAGACAACAAGACATTACGACAACTCGTCAAGGCAAAAAGAGAGACGCAAATGGCAATAAGAGAATCGATCCATTAGCACAATCTTTTGTAGTTGAAGAAAACAATGGAGCGTTCTTAACAAAAGTTTCTTTATATTTCAATACAAAAGCCGCAAGTCAACCAGTTGTTGTCCAAATTCGTACAATGGAGAATGGTGTTCCTACTACAATTGCCGTTCCAGGTGGCACAGTAGGATTACTTCCAGCGAGTGTGAACACTTCATCGGATGCTACCTCTGCTACGGAATTTGAGTTTGACGAACCTGTATATCTGATGGGTGGTAGAGAATACGCATTATGTGTTCTTGCCGACACCACAGAATATAATGTCTTCATTTCTAGAATGGGCGACTTCGTTCTCGGATCTACAGAAGCAAGAGTTGTAAAGCAACCATATGCTGGTGTTCTGTTCAAGTCAGCAAACAACAGAACATGGTCAGCATATCAAACAGAAGACCTAATGTTCAAACTTGAATGTGCCGATTTTACAAATACGACTGGTTCAGTCATTCTTGAAAACGTTGGTTCTACCCGAGTTCTTCTTGGAACTGATCCATTGAGTGTTGATAGTGGAAGCAACGTTATTCGGGTGGCTCATAAGAACCCAGGTGTGTTTGTCGGGGATACGATTACCATTTCTGGAGTTGACTCTGACTTAGGTGGGATTTCAATTTCTGATATCAATGGCGATAAGACTATCGTTTCAGTAGACACAACTGGATATACATTCTATTCAAGAGACTCTGCTGGTTCACTTGCCACCGCTACAGACTCAGATTTCGGGGGTGGTTCTGCTGTAATCACGACACAAGGCATTCCATTTGATATTGTGTTCCCGGCAATTCAGACAATGGTACCAGAAGGCACAAGCATCGTAAGTACAGCCAAGTTTACTACAGGTAAGTCACTTGCTGGTGCTGAAAGTCCTTATACAAAAGATACCACATATTCATCAATCAAGTTGAATAAAAATAACAAGTTTACTGCTCCGAGAATCATCGCAGACTCAGCACTTGAACTTGCGAATCTTGGTTCGGGGGTTTCTTCATCAACCATCAAGATTGATTTCACAACAACCGACGATTATGTGTCGCCTGTGATTGATATGCAAAGAGCATCGCTTGTATGTGTTGGCAACTCTATTGACTATCAAGACTCAGTTGGTGGTACAGGATTGAACGTCCCAATCAAATGGATTGATGAAACGAAACCAGATGGTGGTACTCATGCTTCCAAGCATCTTACAAAGGTGATTACACTTGAAGAAGGTGCTGTTGGTCTCAAGGTTCTGTTAGCAGCAAACAAACCGTCTGTTGCTGCCTTTGATGTGTATTACAGAACTGCCACAGCCGCCGATACAACAATACTAGATAATAACTGGGTACTTGCGGCACTTGAAAATAATCCGCCTTCTGACGATAATCCATCTGTATTCCGCGACTACGAATATCTGATTGGCGGAAAGGGCGGTAGTCTTGACGAATTCGTGAAGTTCCAGTTGAAGATTGTCATGAAATCTTCGAATACAAGTAAAGTTCCTGTATTCAAGGATCTAAGAGTTATTGCGATGAGCGTATAAGGAGAAAATGTTTTTGTTATGAATGAAGTTTCTATTGAACTGTCTTTGCCGAGTGATTCGGAGTATAAAGAAAGTCTGTTTTTTGATGCTCTGAAAAAAATGAAAATGAAGAAGAAGGATATCATAGAACCGAAGAAGTTTTTGATTCGTCGTGGTATTCTTTTAGATGATATCAAAACAGTATTATGGGTTGAAGTTTATGTGTTTGAAAATCTGATTTCATATCTTTGGGGTCGTTATAATGAAGGCGATGATATCATGATGATTTATAGAAAAGTGAGAAACCATAAAGATAGAGTTATTGATATTGCTTGGGGTGTAGATAAAGAAACCTATTCTGTAGAGCATTTGAATAACAAGCAAAGAACGAAGTTGTTATTGTTTATTGTTCGTGAACTGAAAAAACTATACAATCAAGTTGTGAGTGGTAATGGTGGATTCAAAGTAAACGGAAAAGAACTGATTACTGGATATCCGTTTGGTGAAAAAAGAGACGTGATGACAAGCCGATTTGGTTTTAGTAATAAAAAGAAGGACGGTTGGTGTTATGCCCGTCTAAACGCAGAAAATAGGATGATACCATATTGAAAAGGGAACATATCAAAGTCGAAGATCATGTCGGTTTGGTCAGAGATAGAACAACAAGAGCAATATTGAATATAAATAAGAATGAAATACGAGAAGCGAAACTACGGAAAGAGGTCCGTAAACAAAAAGAACAAGAACTGAATGATATAAAGAATGAACTCCGTGATTTGAAAGAAATAGTTCATAAACTGATAGAGAGACAATAATGGCTGTAAACAGTATTACACTAAACGACACTTTCGAGGATTGGGTAAATACGACCAATGATATTGGATCGGATATTGGTGATATTATTACATTAGTTACACCAATCACGACAGACCTGGTTTCGGCAATCAACAGTTTGAATAATCAGTATGACTCCAGTTTTGATTCCGCTCTTGCTGGAAAGACGACCACAAATCTTTCTGAAGGTACCAATCTCTATTACACAACAGCAAGAGCCGATAGTGATGCCAAGAATGCTGTATCTGGTGGAACAGGGATCACATATACTGCTTCAACTGGTGTTATTGCGACAAATGATGGTGCGATTGTCCATGATGACTTGTCGGGTTTCGTGGGTAACGAACATATAGACCATACCTCAGTTACCTTGACTGCTGGTAAGGGCTTATCTGGAGGGGGCACTATTGCTGCCTCTAGATCGTTTGCCATCGACTCAGCGGAGTTACTTGCTGGTTGGGAAGCACCTGTGTCTGACATTTATGATGTTCATACCTCTGCAAAATTGTTGTCAATGAGAAAGGTTCATGATGCTTTATCCTTTGTTACTCTTGATTCAAATGGTTCTGCCCAGTTCGATCTTGATAGTTCTAGTGTTATGTCAGGTATAAACTACACCTTCACACTCAACAAAAATATGACATTAAACAACCCCACAGGGGAAGCAGATCATTTAGGTCGTACAGGTTTAATCTGGGTTAAACAAGATGCCTCTGGCGGTCGCACATTAAGTTGGGGGTCTTCATGGTATTTTGATATAGGAACTGCGCCGGTAGTGGACGATAGTGCAAATGCTGAATCGGTATTCGCATATGCAATATTGGAGGATAATAAAGTTGTCGTGGGCACAGTCGGTTTGAGAATAGGATAAAATAATATGGTACTACCAATCGCAAATCCGATGCTATTGGGCGGAAAACGTCCACTTGGTACATTAAGTTATGTGTCACATGTTTTCGGTGAGGGCGTTTCTTCCGTGACTGGCCCAGCAAGTATTCAGGCTGGTGATCTATTAATAGGTTTACAAATCGGCTCAAGCGCGGCGGCCGCTTATGGCACAGGATTTACTGGGTTAGCAACGGCGACCGGTTCACGGACCGTCGGGAAGACCACTTATTTTAGCAGGGCAATAGTGTCTTACAAAATAGCAGACGGTTCAGAAGCGTCTGCCTCTTTGGGTGGTTGGAAAACGGGCACCACTAATGTTATGGTGGCGGTATATAGAGCAACTGGAACTATTACAGAATGTGTTGTAGGTTCTTTAACTAATTACGGCTCGAATATAGGAACTAAAACTACGAATGCTGCAACAGATATAGAAGCAAATGAATCTAGTGTTGTGATTTCGTTACATGCGATGGTGAACCAAAATGGTTTGAATTACTCTTATTCACCGACCGCGGTGGATGCTCAAGGGAACGACGGTGGTGGGACCTACAGAGGCACCCTTCTTTGCGGTCCAGTTCGAACTGACACAACTATAACAGAAACAGATGGTGATAATGCGACAATAGCATATTTTGGATATTTAACGGTTAGATAAATCAAACTCAAAAGGAAATTCAAATGGCACTTTATAAAATCGTAGATAATAATCCAGTTCCCTGGAAAGGTGAACCGATTAATGGCATTTCACATCCAAGAAATATCGAACAACTTTGGTCTGATGCTGAATTACAAAATATCGGTCTATACAAACTCATTCCAGGAGATGATATTCCCGAAGGTAAAGAGATTCAATCTGAATCAATTCAATGGGTCAATGGTCAAGTAAAAGTTGTTCGTATTTTCCAAGATGTTGATATGTCAAGAAGAAGAGATTCTATGGAAATCTCTCGACTTCAACTTAAAGCAATTCTTCTTCAATACGGACTACTAAGTGCCGTTCAAGCGATGATTGATGCTGCCGATGAAATCACAAAATTGGCATGGAATGATGCTGTGACCGTTCGTAGAAATAGTCCATTGCTTTTGGGACTTGCTGCATCTCTTACATGGCCAAATGGAAATGCTGTGACCGAAGCGGAAATCGATACGATGTTTGGCGAGGCTGCTACCCTCGAATTCTAATGTTTTTTCGATGTGACTATCTTTATAATGTAGAGGATACCTCATTCATATCAGACCTAGAAAGTCAATATGGTCTTGATAAGAATTACATTCAAAGACTTTTGAAAATTCTTAAAGTGGAACAATATCAAACGCGATTGATATTAGCGTTGAAAGACTCGAATGTAATCGGCCATTACATTTATACCAAATTTGATAAATGGTCGTATATTCAAACTGATTTATCTCTCATAAAAAAAGAATTAATTGACAAAGGTATTGACTTGTCTTTGGCAACGATACCTGTATTCGGTCATTTGAAAAAAGAATATGAAAACAAAACCAACTATTTGGAATACAATAATCAGAGAATTCTAGATTCCATAAGTCTTGGTTATAAATATGGTATAGTAGGAGTCAATTCAGGTACAGAGTTCAATTGTCTTCAAAAACCTTGGTTAGATATACAGGACGACTTCGCTGAATATAGCAACACAAGATTTGAACCAATGTATACTCTGTATAAAGATAAGAAAGTTTTTATTCAACATTATGGACGATAAAGATTTAGAGATTGATCTGTATCTTTCGGCCGAGGCACGAAACAATATAATAGAGTATGCTAAAACAGCAGAACGATATGAGTTCAATAATAGATGGTATCAAGTCAGTATACCAATTGAAATCGTTAAAGAGATCACTGATCGGATACCTTTAACTCCGACCGCAATAATATTTCTAGTCTCTTTACCATATCTGAGAATTCCGAGACATTGGGATTCAAGAATGGCTGAACATGGTTGGCGAACAGGTCTTTGTTGGTCTATGTTTCCCGACAATGATAAATTTGCTCCAACGACTTTATACAATCCATTCTATACGCATTATTATACCGATAAGTGTTTTATATTTGACACTTGGCGCGAACACTCTGTTGTGAATAATTCGTATGAGAGAAGTTTATTCCAAATCCGATATGCTGAGTCGCCGGAAGAAATCTTCGAAGTTATAAATGTATAAAATATCAGATAACAAATATTTTTATCATATACCAAAAACATCAGGAACGTCTTTGTATATGGATGGAAATTTTAAATATCTTGGTGATCATAAATTTCATCAACATAGTACTATAAATTGGTGGGAAACGTATTTAAAGACCAATTTTGACGATATAGAAATCTATACCATAGTAAGAAATCCTTATTCTAGAATTGTTAGTTTTTGGAGATATGCAAATAGAAATTGGTCGTATCATAATTCTTTCGTTGATTTTTTAAATAAAGAAAATGAGATGGATGCGGAGTTGTCGGAATTAAATGCTGCATACGACACTAAAACGACCATGACTGAACACTTGAAAAATAGAAATGGAGAAATTAGAACCAAAATATATAAGTATGAAACTGACCTTGAAAAACTCGGTAAAGATTTGAATTTAAAAAATTACCCATATAGAAATAAACACCTTGTCATGCCTTACTATGATTGGAGAAATTTTTATAATAAAGATTTGCAAAAATTGGTATATGATATGTTTTATGAAGATTTCAAGAATTTCGGTTACGAGGAAGAAATATCATGAATTTAAACGATTATAAAGTAAATGTCAAATTACCAGAGTATATTATGAAAACGGCGATTGAAGAAAGTTCTAGTATATTGAATTATCGATTTTATGGAAAGGAATATTATTTAAAAGGTCGTGGTCCGCAAAAAATAAAATCGGTAAGCGAAGACCTAAAAGAAAAAATAGATACAATAATTGGAATAGAAGCAAAATATGCAGACTATCTTAAATGTGCTTCCAATTTTATAGTCTTGCCTCATGTAGATACATACGCCGATTCAATCAGAAAATCTTGTTTAACTTGGGCTTTAAGTGACCCAAAATTAACTTCTCCAACTCTATTTTATGATGATAATGATAATGTCATAGGAAAGTATGAATATGATGAGTATGCTTTTATTATTGATACTAGAATAAGACATGGAACCGTTAACAATAATAATATACGAATTTTAATGCAATTTCAGTTTGATATGGAACCGTTTGATTTAAGGGATAAAATACATGCTCATTTATCTTCTCTATAGTTTTATCTGGTGGCAAATATTATCAATAGTCGTGGTCTCTTCTGGATATCACAGATATTTTGCACATAGAGCATTCAAAGCTCCGATTTGGTATGAATATTTGGTTTTGACGTTAGGGACACTGACTGGTTCCGGTCCTGTTCTTGGTTGGGTTGGTGTTCATAGATTACATCATAATCATTCCGACACAGAAAAAGATCCGCACTCTCCAAAACACCAATCTATATTGAGAGTGTTGACTTCTACATTCAAAGTTCCTCCCATTCGTCATAGACATGTTATAGATATGTTGAAGAACCCAAGAGTGATGTGGTTCTATAAATATCACTTAGAGATACGATTAGGCACACTTACAATACCCGCTTTATTTCTGCCGTTTGAGTGGTATTTGATATTGATAATCTCGCCAATGATATATGGATACTTTGGTTTTGGTTTGTTGAATACTCTGTGTCATCTTGGAGAGGGAGTAAGAAACTCCGCTTTCGTGAATATTCTTGCTGCTGGGGATGGATGGCATAAAAATCATCATGAAAGGCCGAGAGATTGGCAAATCGGTAAGAAATGGTGGCAATGGGATCCAGGCGCTTTGTTTATAAGGATGATAAAATGCGATTGAGAGAAAGAGTCAAAGGTTCTGGGCCTGACAGAACAGAACTGAAAATATTTCATAAACTCGGAACAGTCTCAAAAGAAACCGTTGCAGAACTCAATCATATTCTGGATACCTGTGATAGAAACGACATTGGTTCCGATAACTATTCGATCACAAACACAGTTGATTATGAAGATACACATGGAGTAAAAAAAGAATACTATCGTCAACTTATTTTACAAGAGAACAAAGACGGACCAACTTTGAAAAATGCTGAAGTTGGACAAGTGTTCAAGGAATCAGAAGATCAGTATAGTATATGGGCAAACAAAGAGTTTGATATAGACACCACAATCTCCGACATAAATCGGTATTTCAGGCAAGTATTTCGATTTCGGTTGAGTGAAACATTACCACACCATTCAGTTGCTTGGCATATTGATACGAATACAAGTGTAATGTGTAGAGCGCAAATCTGTTTACATGAAAACGACTCTTTGTTTGAGTTTAAGAATAGAGAAGGTATACACCAGTTGTTCATGAAGCCTGGCGAGTTATGGTTTATCAATACAGGATGGAATCACAGAGTTGTGGCGAATAATGATCTGAGAAGAACGGCGGTATTCTCATTCAGATTTGAAGACTTGATAGAATCCCAAGATTTGTATGTTTAGAATATCAGAGAATAGATATTTCTATCATGTTCCAAAAACCGCTGGATCTTCTATAATAAAACATGAAAAACTGACATATCTAGGCGACAGAAAAACGGAATTTCCTAGACGACATGATCCTATTTCCATATGGCACGAAAGAACTGGAATAGATTTTAATCAGAATAACACAATAGCAATAGTTCGGAATCCTTATTCGAGAATGATAAGTTATTGGTTGTTTACTAATGCGACATTTAACTGTAACTTATCCTTCAAAGATTTTCTCACTACTGAAAATATTATGGACGAATTTTTGAAGAAAAATGCTTGTTATCATTCTACAAAAACAAAGATGGCACAACACATTTCTTCTTCAGCAAAGATATATAAATTTGAAACAGACTTGCCTGAAATAGGAAAGATTCTGGAACTACCAAATTTTCCTGCTGGTATAAAAGAAAAATCAAGTAAATACACAACAGCATGGCAAAACTATTATAACTCGGAAACTCAAAAAATAGTTCTGGATCGGTTTTACGAAGATTTTGAAAACTTTTCATATAACAAGGATTTATGAATGAAAATGAAATCTATGTACAAAGACAGAATTGATACAAGAAAAGATTTTTCTGCCGAAAACTGTTTTAAATCCAATTGGACCCAGAGAGTTGAGACGAGTGTACGAAATGTCTTAAAGATTGTAAATTTTTCTTTGCCCGAAGGAATTATTGTTGAATATGGAGTGGGATACAGTATTAATCTAGAAAAAATAAAAGCAGATTATTATCCAGAAAAGGATATTTTAGGATTTGATATAAAAAACTTTTCAGGTAGACCTTGGGTAAAAGATTTAGATGTTAGAAACATCTGTTCTTATAAAGAATTCAAAAAACCTATTGCTTTAGCGATTAATGAATTACCTAATTGGCACGAATCTTATATTACAAAACAAGCGGGTTACGATCATGCTATGAATAATTTAGTTGTTGGAGGAATATATATAGAAGCCAGACAAATAAATCCGGAATTTTATGATTATCCTCGTCACGTATACGAAAATGATACACTTAAAAAAATTTACGTCCAATCAGGACATATTGGATTTATAAAAATCAAAGACTAATACGATGAATTTAATCAAAACGAAATCTTATTGGATTCTTGATGAACATGAATCTTACATAGATATTACTTCTGGAGGTTTTGCTTTTCCTTTTGGATACGCGAATGAAGAACTCATAGATTCGGTTTCTCAAGAAATGCGAACAGTCTCAAAGTGTATGTCAAATATAGGCCAGACTACAGATTCCGTAGAAAAAGCAGAACAGTTTTTAAAAGACAATAACTGGTCTGGTATTATTTGGACCGTTACCGGAACTGGTGCCGTAGAAGCCGCACTTCAATATACCACACTTCTAAATCCCAACAAAAAGATACTCTCATATACTCCCGGTTGGCACGGTACGAGTATAATGACAAAACAACTATCTGCTACTTCATCTAATTTTTCTGGACCTGTAAGAACCATAAAAACAAATCCTTGGAGAACGGATTTAGAGAGATCCATAGAAGAAAAACGATTGATTGAAAGAACCGAAATAGAAATAAAATCGCATAATGTAGGCATTCTGGTAATCAATCCCGCTCCATGGTATTATGGTTTGAATATTTGGAGCAATCAGTTTTGGTTATCCCTGAAAGAAATCTGCGAAGATAAAGTGACCATTATCGTTGATGATGTAGCTTCTTGTTGGGGTAAGACTGGCGAATATTTCAGTCACACAAAACTAATACCATTTAAACCAGATGTTGTTTGTATAGGTAAAGCAATAACTGGTGGTTATGCTCCATTAGGGGCAACACTGTTTTCGAAAAACATTTGGGAAAGAGCGGAAGGTAGGATTTTTTATGGACACACTTTCCGTCCATATATGGGCGGCATAGGGGCATTTAACAAGAGCATAGAAATAATAAACCGAGAAAAATATTTTGATTCTGTGGAGAATATTGAGACAAATTTACGAAATATAGGATACAGATTAAAATCACTTGACTTGATAAACACATTTAGAGTATATGGTCAATGTGCTTCTTTTGATGTAATACGAGATAATCATAAAATACAGAACTTCAAAAAACGATATTATGGTGCCAGTAACAGTTCTGGTTTTAATTCTTTAAGAGTCTGCCCAATGTTTATAGCAGACAACGAATATTTTGATATTTTAGAAACTACCTTGATTGATATAATGTCATGATTACCAAAAGATTATCAAATTTTCCAGATACAATAATATCAAGATTGAAACATATTTACAATAATTATTATGACCAACTCATTGAAATTAAAACAAACCACTACAATACTAAAATGTATTTTATTTCTAATAAAATCGAGTTTAACATAAACATACCACATTGCGAAGTGATAATTTTTATGATAAGCCCTCCGAATATGGGCAAGTCTATAATACATACAGACAGAACCAATGTGTCTGATGATAAAATTGTCGATAATTTTGGCATTAATGTGCCACTAAAAATCGACAAACACAAAAGCAAATTTATTACGGGAAAATATGAGGATTTGTCTTTGTATCCTAAGAAAACAAAAAAACAAGATGGTGATAGAATATCATATGAATTTGAATATGATCCTGATTTATTCGAAGAGATGGATTTAAAACCAGCAATTTTGATTAATGGTTATGTTCCACATGGTTGGACCAACTACAGTGATGAAGAAAGAATTATGTGTAGATTAGAATTTGGATCACACTCCATTGAAACAATACACGATCTTCTTTACAAAAAAGGTTGGTTATGAAATTTTTGATATATCAATATTTCTCTAAAGAAAAATCAAAAAAAATGAAATTGACTTTATCTGATGCGTCTTACGTTAATATGCAAACCAACATCGATAATAATCTTGAGGATTTAGGATTTAAAGATTTTCATGAATTGTCTATTCAATCGTTAAAAGCATATGCCAACAAGATAGGTGTTGATTATATTTTATATGATACTTTGAACGAGTCAATAAATTATAACCCTTACTATGGTCGTTTTTATCCGTTTAAAAATGATCTGGTAAATTATTATGATGCGGTTTGTTATTTTGATTGTGATATTTTAGCCACCACATATGCGGGAAATATATTCGATTATTACAATCCGAATAACATAACCTTATATTCAAGACCCATTTCTGTACGAGAAAATTTAAATAGATTGAAAAATAAAAGAACAATTAAAAGTCGAAAAGAAACTTCGGGAATAATAATCTTCCCAAAAAGCGTTTTTTCCGATTTCAAAAATATTAATCTTGAAATTTTGGACACAGACGATACATATCAATTGGTCGTGGATGTAATTATACTTGCTAGATACTTGAAAAATAATTTCGTTTCACAGTTACCACATTCTTACAATTATCTAATGCACCAAATAGAAAGATCAGATAAGAAATCTATAGATGCACGATTTGATATGAATTTTATTCATTATGGATTAGATTATAAAGACATGTTGTATAAAGATTTTTCTTCCGAAGCAATCCTCAAGTAATAAAATGTATAAATAACTCTATATAACTTGGTGCAGGGGCGGTTTTGCCCGTCCGACAAAGAAAACGAGAGGTTTTTATGGCACAGTACGAAGAGTTCACAATCGATCAAGGTTCTGATGTATCAGTTACCTTAAATTTAGTGAATACCGATGGTAGTAAGAAAAATCTTACTGGTTATTCGGTGGCAGCAAAAATGAAGAAAACATACAATTCTGCCGATTCCGATACAACATCTTTTACAACCAATATCACTTCACCTGCTACTGGAGGTATCTGTACTTTGGCTCTGACCAATACTCAAACAGATGCTCTCAAGGCGGGAAGATATGTGTACGATGTTGAAATCTCATATGTCGATAGTTCTGCTAATACTGTAATAGAAAGAGTTCTAGAGGGTCGTATCCAAGTCACACCGTCAGTTACAAAGTGAGGTAGGGATATATGACTAATCTAGTTGTCACCGGAGAAACTAAAGTCGCAAAGATTGTAAGCGGCATTACAATCGTAAAATCTATTACAGTTTCAACTCCACAATATACACCCCAAAGAGTCGTCGAAATTAATACGAATTTTGCGAATATATCACACGACGATATCATACGATATGATAGTTCTTCAGACAATTTTCTACCACAATCATTTGATTCAGCATTAGATCAATCTAAAGCAACGATCCGAGGTTACTTCAACACGGGTGGGGACCTAACTTATGATTCCGCGACCGGTAAATTTTCTATTGATGTTGAAGTCGTTTATACAAAAGATAATTTTGATTCAGATTTCAATCTTGCGTTAGATAGTGCCGCTTTGGGTGGTAAAGGTCTTGCATACAACTCCACTACAAACACTCTTAGCATAGACTCCGCTGAACTTGCTGCGTATTTCTCTACGGCCGATTTACCTGAAGGCACCAATCTATATTACACAACATCAAGGGCTGATAGCGATTTTGATGTTAGATTAGCAACTAAGACCACAACGGATGTAGCAGAGGGTGTAAATCTCTATTATACAACTGCTAGAGCAGACTCAGACGCACGTAGTGCTTTGGTTGGTGGTACGGGAATAACATACGATTCTTCAACTGGTAACATCAGCATAACAAATACAGGCGTTACAGCGGCAACATATGGTTCCGCTTCTCAAGTTCCTGTGTTTACTGTAAATGCTCAAGGACAACTTGATTCTGCTGGAACTGTATCAGTCGCAGGTGTTTCTTCAACGTCATTTGATTCAGCATCAGGCATATTTACGATCAACACGGCTGATGGGGGGTCTTACACAACAGCGATTGCCGACTCAGACTTTACCGCCAAAAGAGCAAGAGAATCTGTCTCAGTGACAGACGCAGGTGGTGATGGCTCTCTTACATATGCTGAAGCAACAGGCACATTTACATATACAGGACCTTCTGCGACAGAAGTACGAGCGCATCTCGTAAACGGAATTGGAATAACATACGATTCTGCTTCTGGTGTTATTTCGACAAACGATGCGCAGATTAATCACGATGCACTAAACAACTTTGTTGCAAACGAACACATTGACCACACGTCTGTTACCTTGACTGCTGGCAAGGGTCTTAGTGGTGGTGGTGATATTTCTTCTTCTCGTTCTTTTGCCATCGACTCAGCAGAACTTTATGCTAAATGGGATCATGATGGATTTAACGATTATGTTGCCAATGAACACATCGACCATACTTCAGTTACGCTAACGGCGGGTAAAGGTCTTTCTGGCGGGGGTGACATATCTGCTTCCAGAAGTTTCGCCATCGACTCAGCCGAATTTCTTGCGGGTTACGAAGCATCAATCAATCACGATAACTTGACGGGATTTGTTGGTAACGAACACATAGACCATACGTCTGTTACCTTGACTGCTGGTAAGGGTCTCTCTGGTGGAGGCGATATATCCACGAATAGAACTTTCAATATTGACTCAGCAGAACTTTATGCTCAGTATAACCATGACGATTTTTCCGACTATGTGGCAAATGAACACATCAATCACACAAGCGTCAATATTACTGCTGGTCGCGGTCTATCCGGCGGCGGTGATATATCCACGAACAGAACGTTCAATATAGACTCAGCCGAGTTTGCTTCATATTTCACGACTTCAAATCTACCAGAAGGATCGAATCTCTATTACACAACTGGTCGAACAGACTCAGATGCAAAGAATGCGATATCAGGTGGAACTGGTATTACATACACGGCCGCTACTGGAGTAATCGCAACAAACGATGCGCAGATTGATCATGACGCATTGAATAACTTTGTTGCAAACGAACACATAGACCACACCTCAGTCACCTTGACTGCTGGTAAAGGTCTAAGTGGTGGTGGTGATATATCCACTAATAGAACTTTCAATATTGACTCAGCAGAACTTGCCGCACAATATAGTAAAGTCATTGTACACGACAACACAAATGGTTTCGTTTCAAATGAACATATAGATCACACCTCAGTTACCTTGACTGCTGGCAAGGGTCTCTCTGGTGGTGGTGATATTAGTACTTCAAGATCATTTGCCATTGACTCAGCAGAATTCTTGGCCGGATACGAAGCATCTATCAATCACGATAACCTGACGGGATTTGTGGCAGATGAACACATTGCACATACGTCCGTTACTCTAACTGCTGGTCGAGGTCTATCCGGTGGGGGCGATATATCCACGAATAGAACTTTCAATATTGACTCTGCCGAGTTTGCTGCTTATTTCACGACTGCAAATCTACCCGAAGGATCGAATCTATATTATACTTCTGCCAGAGCAGATTCGGATGCTAGAAATGCTGTTTCTGCTGTTGATAATGGTGGTGATGGTTCGTTCTCTTATAGTCCAATTACAGGCATTTTTTCATATACAGGACCTTCTGCCACAGAAGTGAGAGCGCATTTCGTTGCTGGTACTGGTGTTACTTACAATTCTGCTTCTGGTGTTATTTCTATCGGGCAACCTGTTGCTACAACTGATTCTGTGACATTCTCTGGATTGACTGTATCTGGAAACTTCACGGTCAATGGTACACAAACAATAATCAACACACAAACATTGTCCGTTTCAGATCCGATGATACATCTGGCTGATAGTAATGAAACAAGTGATGTTATTGACATTGGTTTCATAGGTCACTACTCAAATGATGGCGGCATTACAAAAAGACACACAGGATTTATAAGAGACGCAAGCAATAGTCAATATTATCTTTTCAATGGACTTATAGATTCTTCTTTAGATTCGAATCCTCCAAATAATATTGTCAATGTTGGTGGAACAGGTTGGACACTTGCGACACTTAATGTTGGTTCATTGACTGGTAAATATTCTGGATTTGATTCCGATTTCAATGTATCTCTTGACAATGCCGGATTAGACGGTAAAGGTCTTGCTTACAACTCAGGCACCAATACTCTTAGCATAGACTCAGCAGAACTTGCCGCACAATATAGCAAGGTCGTTGTTCATGACAACACAAATGGATTTGTTTCTGATGAACATGTAGCACACACAAGTGTCACCTTGACTGCTGGCAAGGGCCTTAGTGGTGGTGGTGATATATCTGCATCAAGAAGTTTCGCTATCGACTCGGCTGAGTTTCTTGCGGGTTATGAGGCGTCTATCAACCATGACAACTTGACAGGTTTCGTGGCAGACGAACACGTAGCACATACTTCAGTAACCTTGACGGCGGGTAAAGGTCTTTCTGGTGGCGGCGACATTTCAACGAATAGAAGTTTCGCAATCGACTCAGCAGAACTTTATGCTCAGTATAAACATGATGGATTTAGTGATTATGTTGCAAATGAGCATATCGATCACACAGGAGTAACTCTAACTGCTGGCAAAGGTCTAAGTGGTGGCGGTGATATTAGTGCATCAAGAAGTTTCGCTATCGACTCGGCTGAGTTCTTAGCAGGTTTCGAAGCAAGTATCAACCATGATAATCTAACTGGTTTCGTTTCAAATGAACATATAGATCACACCTCAGTTACCTTGACTGCTGGCAAAGGTCTATCAGGTGGCGGCGATATATCTGCTTCAAGATCATTTGCCATTGACTCATCAGAATTGTATGCCAAGTGGGATCACGATGGATTTAACGATTATGTTGCCAATGAACATATCAATCACACCGCCGTCACACTAACGGCGGGTAAAGGTCTTTCTGGCGGGGGCGACATATCCTCGTCTAGATCATTTGCTATCGACTCAGCCGAATTCTTGGCAGGCTATGAAGCGTCAATCAATCACGACAATCTGTCAGGATTTGTAGCAGACGAACATGTAGCACACACAAGTGTCACCTTGACCGCAGGAAAAGGTCTCACTGGTGGAGGCGATATTTCTTCGAATAGAAGTTTCGCTATTGACTCGGCTGAATTCTTGGCAGGGTATGAAGCATCTATAAATCACGACAATCTAACTGGATTTGTTGCAGATGAACATGTAGCACACACCTCAGTCACTCTAACTGCTGGCAAGGGTCTAAGTGGTGGCGGTGACATTAGCGCATCAAGAGCATTTGCTATCGACTCAGCGGAATTTTTGGCGGGATACGAAGCATCAATCAACCACGATAATCTAACGGGATTTGTTGCAGATGAACACATAGATCACACTTCAGTTACTCTAACAGCGGGTAAAGGTTTATCTGGTGGAGGTGACATATCCTCAAACAGAAGTTTCGCAATCGACTCAGCGGAGTTCTTAGCAGGTTTCGAAGCATCAATCAATCACGACAACCTGACAGGTTTCGTTTCAAACGAACATATAGATCACACAAGCGTCACATTAACTGCTGGCAAAGGCCTGTCAGGTGGGGGAGACATTTCCACTAACAGGTCATTTGCCATTGACTCGGCTGAGTTTCTTGCGGGTTATGAAGCATCAATAAATCACGATAATCTTACTGGTTTTGTGTCGGATGAACATGTAGCACACACAAGCGTTACCTTGACTGCTGGTAAAGGTCTATCAGGCGGCGGCGATATCTCCGCTTCACGGTCGTTTGCTATTGATAGTGCAGAGTTCTTGGCAGGATACGAAGCATCCATCAACCACGATAATCTAACTGGTTTCGTTTCAAACGAACACATAGATCACACAGGAGTAACTCTAACTGCTGGCAAGGGTCTCTCTGGTGGTGGTGACATATCTTCTAACAGAAGTTTCGCTATAGATTCAGCAGAATTCTTAGCGGGATACGAAGCATCAATCAACCACGATAATCTAACGGGATTTGTCGCTAACGAACATATCGATTGGACTTCCGCTTCTGCAAACTTCTTCACTACAGGCGATTTGAGAACAAGTGGAGTTATCACAATCGATTCAGACGGTGCTGCTCCTTCTGGTACCGCAAAGAAACTTTATAATGTTAATGGTCGTCTGTATTGGAATGGGGTTGTTCTGGATTCGGATTATAAAGGTGGTGGTGGTGGTGGTGCTTCTGTCACGACTTCGATAACAGCGCCAGTAGGGCCGAGTGATGGTGATCTTTGGTTTAACGAACTTGATGGTACTCTGAACTTATGGTTTGTTGACTCCGATACGAGTCAGTGGGTAGATTTATCGGGACCGGCGGGCGTGGATGGCGTAGATGGCGTAGATGGCGCTTCTGTTACAGTCTTTGACGACACAACTACAGACGCGACTCGTTATCTTCTATTTAATGATGCCACTTCAGGCGCACTTGATTCGGCTTGGGTATCTTCATCAAAACTTACATACAATCCATCGTCTGGTCAAGTTTCGGCGACAGACTTTAACTCGACTTCTGATATCCGTTTCAAAGAAAACGTTGTTCCGTTGGAAGGACAATCTTCGCTTGACATTATAAATAGATTAAATCCAGTCGCGTTTGATTGGAAAGATAACGGAGTTCATAGTTATGGTCTTATTGCCCAAGAACTTGAAAAGATATTGCCAGAACTTGTAACAGAAACAGATGGAAAGAAAGGGGTTTCTTATATTCCTTTGATTGCTTTGCTGATAAAAGGAATACAAGAATTGCAGGAGAAACTAAATGGCTAGACTAAATTTTCCAGCATCACCGACTGATGGACAATCATATGCGTCTGATTCTGGTGGTACATATGTTTGGGATTCTGATAAAACTAAATGGAGCAGATCGACAGCCACCACATATGTAACAATCTCTACACCACAAACCATAACTGGTCTCAAAACATTTTCAGAGATTGAACTAGATTTAGTCGGTTCAGCAACTGGTGATATTGTATATCGAGACTCTACCGGCAAATTGACAAAACTGTCTATAGGAGATTCAGATGAAATATTGACAGTAGTTTCTGGTCTACCGGCATGGTTGCCATCTGCCACACAAACAGTCACAGGATTCACACAATTGTCAAAATCTGTTGATTATACGCTTGTTTTGTCTGATGCGGGAAAACAAATATTCCATCCAGCTAGTGATTCTGCTATTAGAACATATACTATTCCCGCTAATGCGAGTGTAGCATTTGACGTGGGTACCGTTATTGTATTCACTAATGAAGATGGCGCATTTGGTATTAGTGTGGAAGTTTCCAGTGATACCCTCGTCACTAATGGATCCGTGACGGGGGGTGTTGGCGTATCGCCGGGCAATACACTTTATTGCATTAAAGTTTCTTCAACTAAGTGGATAGGATATTATCTTTATCAAGTTCAAAGTATATCTTTTTATAAGAATC
>Ga0208899_1000625_pt1 | contig 26502 bp, 31 predicted proteins | sample VirMetDEL_Nov_24_FD_184518 | JGI IMG/M metagenome (GOLD analysis project Ga0208899, IMG submission 184518) | Aqueous microbial communities from the Delaware River and Bay under freshwater to marine salinity gradient to study organic matter... | ecosystem: Environmental > Aquatic > Marine >... | reverse complement strand
TGCCAATGATCAGAAGCCTAGCATGATTGGCATTAACATCACCGGGCCGACGGCGCGTATCGTTGAGATTGACGGCGACGATGGGTAGGGTCATCGACATGAAGGATTACATTAGCGTTAGATTTTTTAAGCATGATATTGTTTGTGGCTATTGCAACCAGCGTAGGCATTAACATCACCGGGCCGACGGCGCGTATCGTTGAGATTGACGGCGACGATGGGTAGGGTCATCGACATGAAGGATTACATTAGCGTTAGATTTTTTAAGCATGATATTGTTTGTGGCTATTGTAATCAACGCACTAGGGGTCGGGTATATGATGGCGGTGAGGCTATTGTTTGCACGGTGTGCAGCGGGCCTATGCTTGAATTAACTAGCGATGAGTATTGCGGAGAAACCACTATTATTTTTGACCCAGAGGCGTAAAATGGCGAGATCACCAAGAGCAACAGACAGATCACCCCGGCGCAGGAAGCAACCGACCACTGAGGCTTTGGCGGGGTTGAATTTAGATTTTTCGGAAAGTCCAACCGTATGGGAATTTTTGCAAGACGACAGCTTTGTGCGTGGATTGATGGGGCCGGTAGGCTCTGGCAAGACATTCGGTTCGTTAGCGGAAGTGATGCTGCGGGCTGTGAAGCAGGAGCCATCGCCGATAGATGGGATCAGATATACTCGGTTTGCAGTAATCCGAAACAGCTACCCGGAGCTACGCACGACAACGATTAAGACGTGGCAGGAGTTATTTCCTGAGAATGTGTGGGGGCCGATGCGCTGGTCGCCGCCGATCACGCATCACATAAAGCTGCCGCCGCGTGATGGCGCGGCTGGGCTTGATTGTGAGGTGATTTTCTTGGCGCTCGATCAACCTCGGGATGTTCGGAAATTGCTTTCCTTAGAATTAACCGGGGGCTTTATTGACGAGGCGCGTGAGTTGCCTAAAGCGGTGGTTGATGGATTAACATCGCGTGTTGGACGTTTTCCGACTAGGGCGAATGGTGGTTGTACTTGGCGCGGCGTGTGGATGAGTACCAACCCAATGGACAGCGACCACTGGTGGCATCAGTTAGCTGAGAAAAACCCCATTCGCGGAAAATATCCTTGGAAATTTTACAAACAGCCCGGTGGCGTGGTTGAGGCAACCAAAGAGCATGAGGACGCTATATTTTCGGCTGATAAATACTGGATCAACAACCCGAAGGCTGAGAACGTAAATAATTTGCCGCCCGGCTATTACGAGCAGCAGTTGGCGGGCAAGACCATTGACTGGATACAATGCTACGCCGGGGCTAAGTATGTTTATGTGCAGGACGGCAAGCCGGTATGGCACGAGTTCGTTGACAGTATGATGTCGGCTGACGTGCATATCGAAGAGGGTTGGCCGGTGCATATCGGGCTTGACTTTGGTTTGACGCCAGCGGCTGTCTTTGGGCAGAAGATGCAGAATGGGCGGTGGCACGTTGTGCATGAACTGGTGGCCTTTGATATGGGTCTTGAGAGGTTTTGCCATCATTTGCTGGCTGACATACAGCAGCACTTTCCAAAATCGGACGTGCTGATCTGGGGTGATCCGGCTGGTGTAAAGCGTGACGAGATATTTGAGGTGACTGCGTTTGAGCATTTGCGCACGATGGGGCTACACGCCCGGCCAACCAGCACCAACGATTTTATGGTTCGGCGTGAAGCTGGCGCTATGCCGATGAATAGGTTGATCGACGGCAAGCCAGGGTTGTTGGTTAACCGTTCTTGCGTCAAGACCCGCAAGTCTTTGGCTGGAGGTTATCACTTTAAACGTATGGCAGTAGGCGCTGGTCAGGAGAGGTTCCGCGATGTGCCTAATAAAAACCAGCACTCGCACGTTGGTGACGCATTTGGCTATCTAATGCTTGGCGCTGGTGAGGTGCGGAACATTACGCGCAACAGCCAGTTTAGCAATCAGTTCAAACAAGCCACAGCTAATATGGATTTTAGTATTTTCTAATGTGGCAAAAGGAAATAACCAACAATCGCCAGATCCAGATTGTGCCGTTTCACTGGGCGCACCCTTATGCGGCTGATTTGCGGGAACATGACAAGAAGGCTTTTGAGCATATCCCTAATTATCAAGAAATGTTAAAGGCGTTTCAAGCCGAGGGCGACGCTATTACGGCGATGTGGCGCGGCAGGATTGTCGCCTGCTTGGGTTGCAATGTTATGTGGCCGGGGGTTGCAGAGGCTTGGATGATAACATCTATAGAGTTTCCTAATATATCTACTACAGCGACAAGGGCAGCTATTAGATATTTCGATAAGGTTGCTATAAAGTATCAATTAAAACGATTGCAGATCACGGTTGATATGGAAAATGAGCTTGCGATGCGGTGGGCAAAGGTGTTAAAATTCACGCCAGAAGGGTTGCTGCGCAAATATGGGCCGGGCAATTCTGATCACATGATGTTCGCAAAGGTTTACGAATGACTAATCTTTTTAAAACACCAAAAATGCCGACGGCGCAGGAAGTTGCCCCAGAGGTGACTGCGGCGCAAAAAAGGCAAGAAGAGCGCCTTGAGGCGCAAGATCAGCAGCAGGCGCGGGCATTGGCGGCTCGGCGAAGGGTGCGCCGCACTGGCGGGATGAGAATGCTTTTATCTAAAGAGCGTGAAGCCCCACAAATGGGCGTTCAATCAACATTCGGCCCGATGCCATAGGAGGCAGCAGATGGCAGCATTAAGAGCCGTTATTGGTCGTGGTAAGAAAATGGGCGCTGTTTCAGAAGTTCCCCCAGAGCCAGTTACCCCTGTGGCGGCGACACCAGAGCAACGCGCAGAAGCTGCTCGCGGCCGCGCCCGCAGAACAAGCCGCCGTGGGTTAATGACACCCGGAAGAACCCTTGGCGGCGGTTCGGATCAAGGCACAAGAACTACATTAGGGCCATAAACACAGCAATAAGGAAAGAAATATGGGTAAGAAAAAAGGTAAGGGTTACGGTAAGTAATGGAAAAGAAAAAAGAGGTTTGGGATAAAGACCGGCCAAAGGGCTTGGGCAAGCCAAAGGGTTTGACCCCAGCGCAAAAACGCAAGGCTATGCGAGCCGCGTCTAAAGCTGGTCGTCCATATCCTAACCTTGTCGATAACATGAGGGCAGCGCGTGGTTAGATCACCGGCTTGGACACGCAAGGCGGGTAAGAACCCGGAAGGCGGTCTTAATGAAAAAGGACGTGCATCTGCCAAAGCGCAGGGCATGAACCTAAAGCGCCCAGTTAAATCTGGTGACAATCCGCGCCGCGCATCATTCTTGGCGAGAATGGGTGGGATGCCGGGGCCAGAATTTAAGAACGGCGAGCCAACGCGCCTGCTCTTGTCACTACGCGCTTGGGGCGCGAGTTCCAAGGCAGACGCAAAAAAGAAGGCGGCAGCTATTAGCAAAAGGAACCAAGCCAGTGCGTAGTGTTGAAGAAATCCTAAAGCGTCACGATATTGCGCAGCGCCGCAAAGACAATTGGCGGCAGATTTACGAAGACTGCTATGAATTTGGTTTGCCGCAGCGCAATCTTTACGATGGCTATTATGAGGGTGGTGGCTCTCCGGGGCAAAACAAAATGGCTCGCGTGTTCGATAGCACGGCAATTAACGCAACGCAGCGGTTTGCCAATCGCATCCAGTCGGGGCTATTCCCACCTTATGCGCCGTGGTGCCGGTTAGAGCCGGGGCCAGAAATCCCAGAAGAGCGTAAGATTGAAGCGCAAATGGCGCTGGATATGTACAGCGACACAATGTTTAGTGTGCTGCGCCAATCTAACTTTGATTTGGCTATGGGTGAGTTCTTGCTAGATTTAGCAGTTGGCACGGCTTGTATGTTGATCCAGCCCGGCGATGAATTAAACCCCATCCGCTTTACTGCCGTGCCGCAGTATTTGGTTTCCATTGAAGAGGGCGCCCACGGCAGGGTCGATAATGTTTACCGGCGTATGCGTATGAAGGGCGAGGCTATTAGCCAGCATTGGCAGGATGCCGAAATCCCAGAGCGTATGCAGCGCATGATTGACGAGAAGCCAACCGAAGAAATCGAGCTTATTGAGGCGACACTGTATGAGCCTGAGATGGGCGAGTTCTGCTATCACGTCATTTGGCCGGAAGGCAAAGCCGAGCTATTAAAGCGTTACATGAAATCGTCGCCTTGGATTGTGGCGCGTTACATGAAAGTCGCTGGCGAGGTCTATGGTCGCGGGCCGTTGGTTACTGCAATCCCAGACATTAAAACGCTAAACAAGACGCTAGAGTTGCTGCTTAAAAATGCCAGCCTTTCAATCGCTGGTGTTTACACTGCCGCTGATGACGGCGTTTTAAACCCGCAGGCAATACGCATTGCGCCGGGTGCTATTATCCCGGTGGCGCGTAACGGTGGACCGCAGGGTGAGAGCTTACGTCAAATGCCGCGATCAGGCGATTTCAATGTGTCGCAGATCGTCATCAATGATTTACGCATGAACGTCAAAAAGATTTTGCTTGATGACACATTGCCGCCTGACAACATGAGCGCAAGGTCTGCGACAGAGATTGCAGAACGCATGAAAGAACTGGCGCAGAACCTTGGCTCCGCTTTTGGTCGTTTGATTACCGAGACTATGGTGCCAATGATTGCGCGTATATTGTATGTGATGGATGAGCGTGGCCTGATTGAGATGCCACTGCGCGTCAATGGCCTTGAGGTTAAAGTGACGCCGGTCAGCCCAATTGCGCAAGCGCAAAATATGGGTGATATTGAGAAAATTATGCAGTGGGTGCAAATGTCGTCAGCCCTTGGCCCAGAAGGTCAAATGGCTGTAAAGACAGGCAGCATTGCAGATTATGTTGCTGACAAGCTGGGTATCCCGGCTGAGTTGCGCACAACACCAGAAGAACGCGAAGCAATGATGCAGCAGGCAATGGAAGCCGCCCAAATGGCGGCGCAAGCAGAGGGTGGTGCGCCAGTTGAAGGCGAGGCACCACCAGAAGGGATGATCTAATGAACCCGGACGGTTGGGAAGGTTTGCAAACCGTAAACCCCGAAATAGCAGAAAAGCAACAAGTTGATAAAGATGACATTGATCGTCTTTATTTGCGCGTGTTCGCCAGCGATGATGGGGCAAAGCTGCTCACCCATCTAAGGTCGCTGACGATAGAGCAGCCAACGTGGTATCCCGGCGAAGAGGCCAGCCACGGCTATGCTCGCGAAGGCCAGAATAGTCTGGTCAGGGAAATTGAGCGGCGAATGAAAAGAGCGAGATCACTATGAATGAAACTGATGGCCTGCTGGCCGATGCTCAAATTGAGAGTGACGATAACCAGCAGCAAGCAGAAGAAACAATCTCACACGTCAAGCCTGACGGCGAGACTGTATCTAGTGACGCAGTAGCGTCAGAGGCGGCAACCGAAGAAACAAAGCCTGAGTGGTTGCCAGAAAAGTTTAACAGCGGCGAAGATTTGGCAAAGGCTTATTCTGAGTTGCAGAAAAAGTTTAGCCAAGGAAAGCACAAAGCCCCAGAAGAATACGACGAAAGCGTCTTTGCCGAGGCAGGCATCCCAGAAGACGACGAGCTTTACACAACATACAAAGACTGGGCTAAAGAAAACGGCATTAGCCAATCTGCGTTTGAAGAGCTTGCTGAAAAGTTCATTTCTATGGCTGGTAATGAGGCTGCGGCAGCAGAAACATCTTACAAAGAAGAATACGAAAAACTAGGCAACAATGCTGACGCAATAATTAAGTCAATGTCTGACTGGGCTTCTGGTATGGTGCGCAAGGGCGTTTTGTCTGAGGATGATTTTGCAGAGTTTAAAATTATGGCTGGTACAGCCCAAGGCATAAGAGTTTTTCAAAAAATCCGCAACCTATATGGCGACAAGGCTATCCCGGTAGATGTTGCACCACTTGCCGGTGCGCCATCAAAAGAAGAGTTGATGGCAATGGTCGGAAAGCCAGAGTATCAAACAGACCCAAGCTACAGAATAAAGGTTGAGAAAATGTTTGAGCAGGCTTTTGGCAGCGACGAATACTCGCCAACATAAAGGTCAAGAGGGAACTGTTTACAGTTCCTTCTTTTTTACATATAATCCCTATTGACAGACAATCGGCTTTCGACCTGTCGCCAACGCTTGGGGGCGTAGCGTATATGCCCAAGCCACAGCCCGCAAGGATACCTGATAGGCGCTAATCGTGTTTTAACTTTTACAAAGGAATAGGAAAATGGCTGTAGGCATTTCCAATGCTTTTGTGCAATTGTTCGATGCGGAAGTGAAGCAGGCCTATCAAGCATCCCGTGCTTTGGCTGGCATCACTCGCGAAAGAACAAGTGTCGAAGGCAATCAGGTGAAGTTTCCGAAGATCGGAAAAGGCACCGCAACAGTTCGCGTTCCGCAAACTGATGTTACACCTCTGAACGTGACTTATTCACAAGTCACAGCAACAATGAGCGACTACATCGCTGCCGAGTACAGCGACATCTTTTCACAGCAGAAAGTCAATTTTGACGAGCGAAGAGAATTAGTCGCTGTTGTGGGTAGCGCTATCGGGCGTCGTATGGATCAGCTTGTTATTGACGCGCTCAATGCAGCTTCCTCACCGTCAACCGTTGCAACATCTGTTGGTGGCGCAGGCACAAACATGAACCTCGCAAAGTTGCTCGCAGCTAAAAAGGCTCTGGATGTGAAAAACGTACCAGCAGAAGGCCGTTGCATGATTATTCACGCAAACGGCTTGTCATCATTACTTGATGAGACAGAACTGACCAGCAGCGATTTTGCTACTGTGAAGGCTCTTTCAACAGGCGAGATCGACACCTTCCTAGGCTTTAAGTTCATTACGCTCGGTGATCGTGATGAAGGTGGCCTGCCACTACCATCAACCCGCACTTGCTTTGCGTTCCATCGCGATGCAATCGGCCTTGGTATCGGCATGAACCAAAAGTCTGAAATCAACTACGTTCCTGAGAAGACATCATTCCTTGTTTCTTCAATGTTCTCTGCCGGTGCAGTAGCCATTGATGACGATGGTATTGTCAAAATCTCAGCGACTGAATAGAAAGGAGTTTAGAAAATGGCTTTCAATTCAGCAGGATGGAACGTGATCGGTGCAGCAAAGAAGGGCAACGCCCCATCGATGTACACCTACACATCAGCAGACGCGATTGCTGACGTGAACACAGAAGGTTATTTCAATGACCTGTCAGACACACTGGCGGTTGGTGACATCATCTTTGTTCACGACAGCGCAACCCCAACAATGTCGATTGCTGTGGTCTTGTCAAACGCCGCTGGCGTTGTTGACATCTCAGACGGCACGGCTGTATCAGTCGCTGACGCAGACTAATCTAAGTGGAGCCGGGCAACCGGCTCCCTTTCCTCTATTTGGAGCTAGTTAAATGGCATCAGGCGATACCAAACTTTCAATATGTTCTGACGCTTTAATTATGCTTGGGGCTTCGCCCCTATCTTCTTTTTCAGAAAACACAGACAGCGCACAAGTTGCCGACCGCCTTTATGATGATGTGCGTGACACATTGATTATGCAATATCCTTATTCTTGGTCTGTTAAAAAGGTGAAGTTGTCCCGCCTTGCCAGCACCCCGATTAACGAGTGGAAATATAAGTTTGCATTGCCGGGCGATATACTTGGCAACCCAAAAGCTGTATTTAACAACGGCGCTGTAGGCGCGTTGCCGGTAAGAGATTTTGAAGTTTATAGCACAGGTTTATTTTCTTCTTACGAAGAGGTTTGGATTGATTACCAGTTCTTGCCTGACCCGGTCATATTCCCGCCGTATTTTGTTAGGCTGTTAAAGACAGCGCTGGCGTCTGAGTTCGCCGAGCCAATCACAGACCAAATTACAAAGGCTGATTATTATCATCAGAAGGCTTATGGCGCACCATCTGAAAATATGCGCGGTGGATTGGTGCGTGTTGCCATTAATATTGACGGCGCTGACCGGCCAGCCCAAACAATACAAGAGTTTCCAATTTCAGACATAAGGTTCTAGGATGAGCCGTATTATCCAAATACAAAATGATTTTACGGCTGGCGCTATTGATCCAAAGCTGCGAGCGCGTACAGATATAACCCAATATAAGTCTGGATTAACCACAGCCAGAAACGTCAGCATCCAGCCTCAAGGCGGTGCTAAAAGGCGAGATGGCACAAAATACATTACTGAACTTGACAATGCCGTAAGTGTTGGGTCTGTCAGGATGGTGCCTTTTGAGTTTAGTGTTTCCGACAGTTATATGATCGTGTTTACTAGTGCCGCATCAAGCCCCGGCCTAGTATCAGGCATAATGTATATATTCAAAAACAGGCAGCAGATAACAGGCATATCAGGCACGGTTAATGGATCTATATACACATCAACTGATGCCCCAAGCATACCAAACTTGACAGAAGATATTGTGGCTGAAATGAATTGGGTTCAGAGCGCCGACAGTTTAATTTTGGTGCATGAGGATTTGGAACCTATACTTATTCAACGTGGTTTAAACGATCAAAAATGGAATATTGAAAACATACAATTCAGCCACATTCCTAAATACGCTTTTGATTTCGACACACATGAGCCGAATTATACTGTTACGCCAAGTGCAACATCAGGTAATATAACGCTCACTGCGTCATCGGCAACAACTGATACTGGCGCGGCTCAAGCTGGAACAGCTAACACAATAACGCTAAAAGCAGCAACCAGCTACACCACAGATGATGAGCCGAATGGTATGTTTATAACCATCACTAGCGGCACTGGTTCTGGTCAAGTTCGTCATGTTGAGGACTATGTTGCCTCGACAAAAATCTTAACTGTTTACCCTACTTGGGATACTGCCCCTGACGCTACCAGCAATTATAAAGTGCAACCATTTGGCACAGCTACGGTTGACGAATATATTGTTGCTAAAAATGGATTTGGCCGTGCGCGTGTAACTGAGTTCGTCACCGACACGTCTGTGAAGGCGTTGGTTGAGGTTCCATTTTTTGACACTACCGCGATCACAGCGGGTAATTTTGAAACAGAACACGGTTATGAGGACGCTTGGTCATCGAGCCGTGGCTGGCCTCGAAGTGCTACATTTCACGAGGGGCGTTTGTTTTTTGGCGGGAGCAAGCAAAGGCCATCAACAATTTGGGGGTCTAGGGTTTCTGATTTTTTTAACTTTGACGTTGGCGAGGCTTTAGATGACGCAAGTGTTGAGGCAACTTTAGACACCGGCACGTTTAACGCAATTGTTGATGTTTATTCTGGTAGGCACTTGCAAGTGTTTACAACTGGCGGCGAGTTCTATGTGCCACAGTCACTGGATACCCCGATAACGCCATCTAGCCTAATTGTAAAACAGCAAACAGCATTTGGGATAAAATCTGGGGTGCGTGTCCAAAACGTAGATGGCTCAACTATTTTCGTTCAACGGCAAGGCAAGTCGCTACAAGAGTTTATTTATAGCGATACTGTTCAAGCCTATACATCAGTAAAAATATCATTACTGTCATCGCACTTGATAAAGACCCCAACAGATATGGCAGTCAGGAAATCCACCTCAACTGATGACGGTGATCGTTTGTTGATTATCAATGGTGATGATGGGAGCATTGCTTGTTATACGTTGCTGCGCAGCCAGAATGTTATAGCGCCATCAGAGTGGACAACAGACGGTGAGTTTAAGGCTGTTGCGGTTGATGTTGATGATATTTATGTTGTAACTCAACGCACAAAAAGCGGCCAAGATTATTATTATGTAGAGGTGTTTGATGCTGACACGCTTCTTGATTGCGCAACAACAGGCACATCAGGCACAACTATATCTGTGCCACAGTTACAAAATAAAACAGTCAAGATAATTCGTGACGGTGTTTTAGAGCCAGATCAGACCGTGCCAACACCGCCTAGTGCCGTTGAGATTACTTTTGCAACACCCGCCACCACAAGTTACCAGATTGGCCTCAACTTTACGCCAGAGGTAAAGACGTTACCTGTTGAGCCAAATTTGCCAAGCGGGTCACTGAAGGGATTTAAAAAACGCATTTTTGAAATTAATGCTGATCTGTTTGAAACGCAGTCTCTGACGATTGATGGAAAGCTGGTGCCGTTTAGAAGTTTTGGCACTGAAGTTTTGGATGGTGCGGTTCAAGAATACACAGGCATCAAGACATTGAACGGCGTTTTGGGTTATAGTTATGATGGTCAAATCACAATCGGCCAAGACGTACCGCTAAAAATGAACCTTCTTGGGATTGATTACAAGGTGAGCATAGGACAGTAATATGACACAGGCTATTCCATTTGTATTAGCGGGGTTAACCGCTGCCACCGCTTACTCGCAATTAAAAGTAGGGCAACAACAGGCCAAAGGGCTGATGCAGCAAGCTGCGTTTAGAAGAGTGCAGGCGCGATCTGAGGCGCTTAAATATAAACAACAAGGCGTTGCCGTTATGGAAAACATACTGCAAACCAAAGCGTCAATTAACGCTAGAATTGCAGCCGGGGGCGTTGATGCTTTCAGTGGCAGCGCTGACGTTTTAGGCGTTATGACCGAAGCTAAAGGCGCAAACGAATTGTATTTAACTCGCGACGGTGAAAAGATCGCCTTTGGCGTTGGTGAGGCGCAGGCAATGCAATATGCATCACAAGCTAAATCAGCAATGGCGGCTGGCAGGACTGCCGCGCTAACAACAATAACTGCCTATTCTGTCGGTCAGTTTGGTTTGGGCGGCAAACCGAGTGGTGGTAGTACTGGGTTAGAAGCTGGTCAATCGGCAACAGTGTCGAGAGCAGGGTTTAGAGGATACGGCGGGTAATGGCAGAGCTACCAAAATATAGACCCTTGGGTATAGGCATACCATCAGTGCCGACTGTTGACTTTGTGGCGACAGGCGCAGCCAAGGCGCGTAATTATGACGCCATTGCTAAAAGCCTTAACAGCATGAGTGATTATGTTTACAAAAAACAGGTCGCTCAAACCAAGCGAGAGGCGGCCAAGTACGCATTTGAAAACCCAGTAACTGCTGAACAAATCCAAGACGCAATATCTCAAGGCAGAGACATTGATGAAATTGTTGGTGACCCTGACACTGTATTTGGGGCTGTAACCAGCGCTACCATTGCGCAGCAGTTGACGACTGAGCTTGAGATTGACGCAAACAAAAAAATTTCCGCATATTCTGCTGCTATTAAATCTGGCGGCTTATATACAAATGCACAAATTGGCGCAATGCAGGATGACCTTACCGCAATGATCACTGGGCATTCTGAAATCATTGCAGCAATTGATCCTAACCAAGCCCTCAAATATAACGCTGCGGCAAACACTAGTGCGTCATCTGTTTATAAATCTGCACTTGAAATGCAGTTGTCGGTTAACCGGGCGGCAAAAGTTGCTGCCTCAGATGAGTTTCTGGCTGGTTTGCCTGACATGCTTAGAGACATATTAACGGCCAAAGATGTAGATGTTGAAAAAGCAATTGGAGATCTGAATATCTTAGCGCGTCAAGCTAATGACGTTGTAATAAGCACTGGCGATTTAGCCTACGCAAAAAGCAAATCAACAGAAATACAAACAATGGTTAGGGATGTGCAAGTTGGTGTATTGACTGATTACGTTATAGGTTTGCCCGGCGCCGCCCAAACTAGTGCTTTGCGCAGTGGCAATATGGGCGCGTTGACGCCAGTCTATGCGCTTTTGGATAGCAAAGAGCAAGCTAAATTTAGATTAAATGTAAGAACAGAGATTGCTGCTAGGCAGACTGCTGACGATCAAGTTGAGGCCGACAACCTAAAAACAGCAAACAGAGATTTAGTTGGTGCTGTAGTAGGTTTTACAACAGCAGTGGATGGAACCCCTGCGTCTGATATGGAGCTAGCAAAAATTTATCAAATTGCAATTGACACCAATGGGGATGCTATTGATGGTCAGGGAATTATTGCATTAATAAAAGCAAAGCGAGCATTAGGAGAGGACGAGCCTACAAATCCCGTTGGTGAGTTGCAATTATTAGATCTAATTTATAATGACAAAATCACTACTTTGGCAGAACTACAAGCCGTTGCACAAGAAAAGGGCGTGGGGCCAAAAGCCCAGTTAAGATTGTTGCCAAAAATGAACACGGCAACAAAAGAAATTGAGCGCGGAGTTGCATCTATTGCTCGCCAACATTCGCAAATTGTTCCCGGCACGTTGAACCCTTCAAAGAAAAAAGCCCAAGCATATGCCAGTTTTACAGCAAAAGTTGACGCTAGATTTATTGAAAAAATGAGTGCTTGGGAAACTAGCGCAGATGAGCCGGATATTACTAAAAAACCTAGTAAGGTTGAAATTGCAAAAGAGTTAAAAAATGATTTGATGTCGAGCGAGTACGGCAAAATCATTACAAGGTTGGTTAATACAACTGATGAGCGGCTAGATAAATACGGCATAGATTTTACAGAATATACAACAATTGACGAAATCAATAGCGTCAGGCGGGGTTATAATATGTCTGACGATGATTACGATTATGTCGTGAAAAAAATCAAAGCTATTCAGCGAAACATTGTTTTGAGAGATGAATTGGTAGATTAATGGATGAGCTAAAAGAAGCATTTGACTATCAGGCAGACGCCCACATTTTCTTGGGATCTCCGCAACCTATGTTGCGGGATATGCGTTTTGACGATGTTTCTATGCCACCAGAACCTGATGATGAACCTGTTGAAAAACGCGGCGACAGACGACAGCGCCGCGAAGATATTAAGGTGGTGCCGCCAAAATATAATGAAGATCAGCTTGCTGTAATGCCTGAGTGGATCGGCGCGTCTAAAAAAATGTTTTCTGTTATGAATGATGGCGAACGTTTTATTGGCTCGGACAAGCAGGCGGCGGCATATGGTCTGGATTTAATGTCTGAGTTTAATTGGAACATGACCGGGCCTGCTGGCATACCCGGCAAAAGCGGTATAAGCGTACCCGGCTTTGCGTTTCAAGTGGCGGCTCTTATGTCAGATAATGCTGGCGAAGAAAACGCTATGACGTTTTTGAAAATGCTCCACACCTACTCTGACACAGCAACAAATGGCGCAACAATCAAACGCGCATTTCGCGGTATCTTTGCAGACCCATTAACTTACGCTGGCGGTATTGCCAAGCTCTACGCTATGGGCGCGAAATCTATTGCTGGAAAAGTGTCAGGATCGTTGCTTAAAGACACGCTAATGAAAACAGCGGCTGGCACTGCTATGCCTTATGACCTTGCTGCCAAGTATCCGGGCAGGACTGGTATGGTCGCAGGCGCTGGTTATGGGGCAGGCTTTGAAGGCGGCAAAATGGCCGTTGAGGATGCGGCAGGACTTGGGCCTACTGTTGGTGAAGCAGCCGCTAGACTTGGCACTGCTGGCACTGTGGGCGCTGCTGTCGGTGGCGTAGCCAGCAAGGTTTTAAGTAAAGCTATTCCGGCTGCTGGCAGTGCTGTGCGCCAAGGGCTGGACACAGCAGGGCAAGCTGCCGAAGCTCGGATGGCCGAGCGTGGGCCTATTACTGATCGCCTTATGTCTGGCGGTGATCCTATGGATGTGATTGATCCGGTGTTGGCTGGGCTTGGCCGTATAGCCAGATCTGAGCAACCGACAACAGGGTTGTCACAGGCATCAGATGAGGCGACAGTCAGCGGTTTAGCGCCAGAATATCGCGTCAATGTTGATGCCTTTGAGCCAGAGGGTACTGGCAAGCAATCTTTGGTGCCGATTAAGTTGACGCCAAAGAACTCAGAAAAAGTTAAGCCGGTGATGACGCAACTTGAGCAAGAGTTCCCTGACCCGCTGGCCTCGCCGCAATCATATGCGACTATGGTTGCCAAGATGCAAAACAAAAAAGAAGTGTCGATGCCGCCATCGTGGATGATCGAACACGCAAACAACCCGGAAAAGTGGGCTGATTGGTTTGGGCAAATTACGCCGGATCAAATCAAAGCGGCTGATGAGGGCTTGGCAGTACAGCAAAAGTTTGTTGATGCATACACCGCTGGGTCTGGGCCTGAGTTAACAGGTCAACTTATGCTCTGGGCTATCTTGTCAAGGCGCATGTCAGCATTCCCGCATGAGGCTGGTTATCTTGAGTTGGCTGAAGCCGCAATGCCATTTATCCAAAAGGCGGCGCGTGGTGAATGGTCTGATGCTGACAGCGCGGCTTGGCGTGAGATGTCAATGAGCATACAGCCAGAAGGTGCGCCCGGCAAAAGTGCCACATCAAATGCAAACGACTTTGGTGAAGTTTTCTTGAAAAAAATGTCTGCTGTTGATGAAGGCGGCGTGTCGGCATTAACGCGCTTACATAACTTAATTGCAGACCAAAGCAAAAACAGTAAAGAAATAAGACGCGAATACTACTCACTAGCAGAAGGCACTGGCATTGGTAACAAGATCCTGTCATTTGCTTTGCTAGTATCTGGACGCAACGATGTTGTGGTTCTTGACCGCATCCAGATCAATCAAATGTGGGGCGGCGGCGACAAGATTTATGACGACATTATGAAGCAGTTTGAAGGCGCACAAGGGCTTGTCCAATATGAGGCACTTGAGCGCTCATTGTTAAATCGTGTTCCTGATCTTTATAACCGCCTTGGACGCGGTGATGTTGGATCTGTTGGTAGATACCACTGGGAAAGCTGGGTAAGGTCATCAGGACAAGTTGTTTCGCATCCAACGCTAGAGGCTGTTGTTGGTATGGGGTCTAAGCGCCCCGGCGCGAATTTTAGCCCAACAGAAATGATGCCTATAACTGAAGGTCGGTTCCACACTAAATATTCTGGTGTGTCATACGAAAAAATGCCGGGTGGTGGAAGCCGGTTTATTTACAACACAAGTGACGGTCAGCCGTATCAGTTCACAAAAACAGAATTAGATGGTATGTTCGATCAAGTGTTTAGTAAAAAGTCTGGCGTTCTTCCAGAGGACTTTCCGGGCGTCCAAGCATTTGAGGGTGGAAGCATACCTTGGTATGAATTTGAAGGAGTAGATCGTGGAAAACTTGACAAACTCATTAGATCAAAAGGACAACCAGCAGAAGAATACTAATGTAATGTCATTAGTTGCTGAGTTATACGCAAAGCGCGAAGTGATGCCTATGCAGGCAGAGCCGCAAGAGGCTGGTCAATCAGAGGAATAGACTATGGCGATACCTAAAGCACCGGATGAGCGGCGTAGCATTCTGGACACAGAGGCAGACATCAATGCCGCGCCTGAGACTGGTGCGCCAGAAGATGAGTATGTGCAAGTCGCCAGCCTTAGTTCTGGGATTACGTCTAAGCTAGCCAGAAGCAAAACCAAAGAAATCATTGGCGGCTTGACTGAGCCGGGCGCAAGGTTGTCACCAGAGGCGCGGGTAACAAAAGAAGCCGGGGAAATGCCAACGGTCACTGATGTGCCTGTTGGGCCTGTCATTGGTGCGCCGGGAGCGGCACCACAGCCGCAACCAACGTCACCACCGCCAGTAACGCTAGAAGAGATGCAGGCGCGTTTGCAGGCGCGTCAGGCAGAGATTGGCACGGCGCGTGAGGTGCCATCGCCAACCAAGGCGCAAAAAATTGCTGGCTTAAAAGAGGGGCCAGTAAACACGCGCTTTTATGACAGCGATGAGTTTGCGGCGACAGTGCAGGCGGCGGCAAAGGCGGCTGACGAAAAATTAGTTGACGTTAAAAAGCCAATGTCAATTGATGAAATTTATAAACGCGCCCAAGATGCAGGCGTTCCAAATGAAAATTTAAAAAAGATATTTTCCGGGCAAGGCATTGACGCCAGCATTGGCGGCGCTCAATTGGCAGAGCGTATGGCCGGGCTTGTGGTTTTGCACGATGTTAGCGCTGGCAAGGTTGACGATTTGATGCTTTTGGCATCGCGTGGCGAATTAGACGAAAGTGGCAAGCTGGCATTGCGCGAGGCTATAGCGCAACACGACATGATCTTGGCTGAGTTATCTGGGGCGAAGACAGACATAGCCAGATCAATGAACGTGTTTAAGGGTGCGTCTGATCGCGCTGGTGGATTAACGCAAAAAGAATTGCGAGATGCCTTAAATGAGTTGGGCGGCGATGATCAGTTGGTGCGTCTTGCTGAAACATATGTAACAACAAAAAGCAAGGCAGCCAGAAATGCATTGCTCAGAAACAGCGTCAAGCGCAAGTCATACGAGGCTATAGTTTATATGGCGCAGTCAGTCATGCTTAATGACCCAGTGACGCATTTTTTTAATGGCGCTGGCAACGCACTTTTTGCATTTCTTGATGTGCCGGAACGTGCGGCGGCGGTTCCTATTGGCATGTTGCGCCAGCGCCTTGCAAAGACGTTTGGATATAAGACTGACCCAGACAGATATTACGGCGCAGACATTTACGCCAGAATGTCTGGCTTTAAGAATGGCATAATTGACGGTTGGTCAATGATGTTCCGCAAATTTGCAGAGGGCGGCGCTGCAAAGGACGCGCCCAGAGATCCGCTGAGAACACAGTATTGGGCTGGTGCCGCCTACAAAATACCATTTACAAAACAAATTAGAGAGTTTCCAGATTTAACAAACACCGTCCCCGGCAAGGTGTTTAACGCAATGGGCGTTGCTTACTCAATACCATTTAGAGCGCTTGGCGCGGCTGATGAGTTCTTTGCTGGCATAGCACAGCGCGTTCAGTTGCATGAAGAGGCGGCACGGGCTGGGGGCAAGGTGTTTGACAACACGCTGGCAGATCTAACGTCACGCGGCGTTGATCCGCGTGTCGCAGAAAAAGAGGCAACGAAAATTGCATCGCGGCACGTTCAAAAGTTTTTGACAGAGATGCCCGGCAACATTGACATGAGCATGAACGCTTGGCGCAAGCAAGTGACGCTGCAAGCAGATATTGACCAGCAATTGCCGTTTGCCGGGATATACAACGGCGCAAACAAAATGATGAATAAATGGTATTTCAAGCCAATGGCACCATTTAGTAAGACGCTCACAAACATTGCCAATGAGGCCAATTCGCGTATTGGCGTTTTGAATTTTGTATCACCAGCGTTTTACGCTGAATTGGAAAAGGGTGGGCGTCACAAAGATTTAGCCGCGAGCAGAATTTTCTTGGGAACAGCCGCAGTTGCTACTGGTTACTGGCTTGCTGGCGAAGGCCGCATAACAGGGGCTGGCCCCGGAGATACGTCATACAGAAACATGCTCAAGTCTGAGGGCTGGCAACCTTTTGCATATAGGCTTGGCAAGGCTGAAGTAACATCAGAAAACGTCAAACAGTTAAAGCGCATTTTAGGTGAGGACGCCGTTACTGAGGGCAGCGGCGTTGACTATGGCGATAGTGTGTTTGTTTCTATCAAAAGGCTTGAGCCGTTCAATTTACCATTTATATTTGGGGCTGCACTGACTGACGTTGCCAGATACAGCGACTATGATGAAGAGGGCTTATGGGAGCAAATGTTTTACGCTGGGTCGGCCGCCGTTGCGGAAACAGCTACGAACATGCCAGCTATGCAAGGCATATCAGAATTAACGTCAATTGCCGGATACCAACAACGCACTGCTGGCGCAAGGATGTTGTCTATAGGCAACGCACTTGGCAAAAGATACTCTAGCTTCTTGCTGTCAGGTACGCCAATAGTTGGCTTTTCAAACAGTACATTAATTTCGCGCATTGAGCGCATGATTGACCCAGAGGTCAGCAATGTTGGGGCTGGTGAAGATACACACCCCGGATTGGTGTTTGTCGAAGAGGCTTACAACAGGTGGAAATCGAGAGTGCCTATTTGGTCAAAGGATGTGCCAGTTAAGCTAGACGACTACGGTGATCCAATTGGCCTTAATGCGGCAAGTGCCGTGCAGCCGCTGTCTATGACATACGGAAAATCAAATGATGTTAAAGAATTTAAGGACGCCATACATATGGGGCCAACACCATTCCCCCAAAAGATTGAGGGGTTAAAGGTGCCGCCCGAAATTGAGGCGCGTTGGAAACTGTTAGCCAATAAAGAGATCTTGATTGATGGCATGACGCTAGAAGAAAACATTGCGGCTTCTATGACTGAGTTTATGGATGACGCTGAAGCAACTGGTGAAGAGTTATCTATTGGTGATATGCGGCAGATTATCAAGAAAATTCAAAAGGACTACCGAAATCTAGCGAAAACGCGTTTGTTTGGTGAGATTATAGAAGATGATATAGACCCCCGGCTTGTGCAATATTCGCAGCTTGCCGTTGACCTATCAGACAATGGGCTAGACGACCAGATAGTAGAGTTCCCAGAGTTTGCACAAAAGCTAGCAGACGTTAAAAACAAAAAACGCTTCCCTGTTTTAACAAAACCAACAGCAGAAAAACCGTCCTTATCAGACATGATAAAATAATGTATAATCACAGCAATCATATGAGGCACCAAAATGGCTGATTACAACATTAACGCAATCACACGTCGCGTCGTCTTTGACGGCTCAAGCGGCTTGGGGCCATACGCCTTTACGTTTGAGGTGCTGGATCAAAATGATGTTGCAGTCTATTTCAACACAACCCTTCTAACAATCACGACAGATTACACTGTAACCGTCAACGCTAACGGCACCGGCTCGGTGAATATCGTTACTGGGTCAAGCGTTCCATCAACGCCAATTGCCGAAGACAGCATAACAATTATTGGTGCGCGTGACATTGAGCGGGTTACAGATTTTGTGACAGCCGGTGACTTGCTGGCATCAAGCCTTAATGAGCAACTTGACGCGCTGACAATATTTGATCAGCAATTATCAGAAGAAAACGCAAGATCACTGCGAGCGCCTGTTTATGACCCAGAGCTTGTTGCTGATGGTGGAACGCTAGATATGACCCTGCCCAAAAAGGCAGACCGTGCAGGCAAGTTGCTTCAGTTCAATTCAACCACTGGTAACCCGGAGGTTGTCACAGAAATTGGATCATTTAAAGGCGATTGGGCTGCGAGTACACAGTATTATGTGCGTGACATAATCAAGGATACAAGTAACTCAAACATATACATCTGTAACACAGCCCACACATCTAGCGGGTCTGAGCCTATCAGTTCAAATGCAGACAGCGCTAAGTGGGATTTGCTGGTAGATGCTGCATCTGTGGCTACCAGTGCTGCGAACGCAGCAACATCTGAGAGCAATGCCGCGACATCTGAAACCAATGCTGCGGCCTCAGAGAGTAATGCCGCAACATCAGAGACTAACGCTTCAACATCGGCAACAACCGCCTTGGCTGCAAAAGATGCTGCGACAGCGGCACGAGATGCTGTTTTTACTGGTCTTGATAGTTTTGATGACAGATACCTCGGTGCTATGGCTGACACCCAAGCGCAAGCAACCGCAGTCACCGACTCCACATTTACGACAGGAACCACATCAATGACTGTGGTTTCAGCATCTGGAATTGTTGTCGGAATGGAAGTAGCAAGCACTGGGGTGGTTGTTGGCGGTTCTGGGATTCCATCAGATACAAACGTGATTTCGATTGATGGTACAACAATCACAGTTAACAACGAGTTGACTGAAACCAGAACATCTATGTCAGTAACATTTACTGGTCGCGGAGTTCTTGGAAATTTTGATGCGACAAAAGATGGGCCTTCAACTGACAACGATGGCAATGCATTAGTCGGCGGCCAACTTTATTACAATTCTACTGACAACCAAATACGCTTATACAATGGCACAAGCTGGGTTCCGGCTTATGTAACGGGCGGTGATTTCTTAGCCCTTGCTGGCGGCACTATGACTGGCAACATCCACTATGGTGATAATGTCAAAGCAACCTTTGGTGATTCTGGCACACCTGACTTAGAACTTTATCACGATGGCGGTGATTCGGTTTTACAAGACCAAGGAACCGGAGATCTTTATATTGGCGGTTCTAGGATTAGGCTCCGGCAAACTTCTAGCGTAAATATGTTCTTGGTGGCAGACACATCTGGTGTCAGACTTTACGATGGTGCTGGAAATGTTGGTTTCTCGACAAGCCCAACTCAGTTGAATTGTGATAAGTTGATTAGAGGGGTTAACGCAAAAGAAGTTTACGCGGCAGTTTCGTCAAGTTCAAACACAACAACTTGCGATACAACTACATCCGCATATTTTTATACAACCTTAACTGAAAACACCACGTTTGCTTTTAGTAATCCAGACAATGAACACACAACAACGATTGTGCTTGAAATTAAACAAGACGCATCAGCCAGTGGGTTTACTGTTGGTTGGCCTGCGTCTGTGAAATGGGCTGGCGGCACAGCACCAACGCTATCGGCTGGTGCGAATGATGTTGATCTACTCACCTTTATTACCCGCGACCAAGGAACGACTTGGTATGGCTTTGTCTCTGGCTTGGATATGAGCTAATGCTGCGCCAATCTGGAATGATGGCAGCGGCGGGCGTAGCTACAGGGCCAGTAAGTGAGTTTTTCTTTCACACCGAAACAACTACGTCTTCAAACCTGACAGCCTTCAACTTGCCATCTGAGGTTCCTACGAATAACAGGGCTTTCATCTGGATTACATTTGAAAACAATGCAGGTTCTGGAGTATATATCCCGCCATCTGGTGGTTGGGATTTGGTGATTCCATTTCAACCTTTGGCAGGGGGGTCAGGTGTTTCTGGAAGCCCAACTTGCAGCGGTGTGTTGTTATCAAAAAGAAATGTAACTGCTTCTGAAAGCGTCACAATAAGTAATGCTAGAGGTGGATCAAACCTTGGTGGTGGGTCTTGCGCTGGCGTGGTTCTTGATGGACGATACCTGTTAGGCTCTAACTTCTTATTTGATGGCCCATCTTCGGGAACTTTTGATATTGTGACTGGGACGTCTGCTGGTGTTGTAGCAACTCTCGGTGGAACTACTTTGACAGCTTCAACAGCTACATACAGTCGAGATACCGGAGAGGCTTTAGTGTGGTTAATGGGCGTTGACGCTGGAAACAATGCGCCGCCAACAATCACGCCTGATAGTGATTTCACAAGTAGTGAAGCCTATGCTGGTTCTGTGAATGGTCGTGCTGCGGCAGCAGGGATTATTTCAGCGGATACTACTGGTGCAAATGTTGATATTACTTGGCATACAGCAGACACTGATAGCACCTATTATGGAATTGTGTTTAAAGCTGTTGAAAGTAGGCTTGTTCTTCTTGAAACAATTACTGGTAATGATGCTTCAGTCGATACTTGGACACAGTACACATATGGTTCGTCTGATGGCTTGCCATATAGCCTTGCTGGCAGGCTTCTAATACAACACATTGCACCTAGCACGTTTACATCAGACCAACAAATTGATGATGTGACGGTTGATGGTACGCTTTATGACTTTGAAAGTGACAGTGATGGGTTTACTTACGCTGGCGAAAATGAATATTATTCTGCAAAAACTTATTCGGATAGGGCTACTAGCTATGGTGGAGAATCTTGGACTGCTGTATCAACAGCAGCTACAAATGGGGCTTGGAATCGTGACGCTGGTGGCACTGGTTCAGCCAACACTGGCTCTGGTATAGACCACACTCTTGGCACAACGGCTGGTTTTTATCTTTACTTTGAAAGTTCCGGCGCTAGTTGGCCTTTTGGCGCAATCCTAAGAAGCCCAAGCGTTACGCTCGATGCAAGTCCATCAATAGATTTCTGGTCTAGCAGATTCGGCGCGACAATGGGCAACACTGAGGTGTGGTGGTATGATGAAAGCTGACGATGTTAAACATCAACTTGACACGCATGAAGCAGTGTGCGCTGAACGCTGGAAAGAAACGCTTTTTGTGGATTGGCAATGGAGCCGTAGATGAAAGATTTGCCAACCGACGCATCTATTGTGACCGCAGGGATTACAGCACCTATTTGGTTGGCTCCGCTTAACCAATGGCTTGCGCTTGTTATTGCTTTTTTGGCTATAGTGCTTGGTATCATTCGCATATCCAAAGCACTATCAAACAAAGACAATGTTTAAGGCAATTGTATTGGCCTGCTCTTTAAGCGCCCCAGAAAACTGCATTGAGCTACATGATTTTCGCGGGCCGTGGAAATCCTATGAGGCCTGTGTTGAGCGAGTGCATGAAATGGCAAAGGACATTGGCGAATTACCCGGCGACTTTCTCGCCAAATCTTATAAGTGTTTGCCGCTTAGAAAAGGAATGTTGTCTTAAATGGAGCCAATAAGCACAGCCCTTATGGCGGTTAGCGCCGCGTCAAACGCCATAGCATTCATAAAAGCTAGGGTGAATGATGTTCAGTCGGTGGCTGATTTGTCGGAGCAGATCGGCACGTTATTCTCGGCGCAAAAGAAACTTAACGAGGAACGAAACAAGCAGGCCGGGGTTGGCGATGTTAGCTTTAAAGGCAGCATCGACGCAGTGCTTGAAGCGAAGCGTCTTACTGAGGAAATGCAGACCGTAGCCCAAATGATAAATATGCGCTGGCCTAAACCAGCGGATCAGCCGTCAACGTGGCAAGAGATTATCAACCACCACAACAAGGCTTTGCGCGAACAGAAAGAGGCTCGACTTGCAGCGGCCAAGGCTGCCGCCATTGCGCACGATGAAGCCATTGAAAACGTAAAGATAGGTCTGGCTATTTTCTTATTGGTGCTGGTTGTGGTAGGTTTGTTCATCGCAATAATGGTATCGACAGCCGGAGCCATAGGGCTTAGATGAGTGAAACAACAACGGGGCTGATTGGTGAGCATACGGCTCTTGCGGCCATTCTATCTATGGATGGCGGTTGGAAAGCGACCCACTGCCCAATGGATAGGATTGACGTACTTGCGTTTTGTGAACAGACTTTTATCAGGGTTCAAGTTAAGACGGCCACGCTGGCTGTCCACTGCCATCACAGATCAGCCCGGCACCACTTTAGTCTTGGTCACGGTTGCAAAACTAAAAAACTGCCTACGAAAGACGATTACGATGTTTTGTGCCTTGTATCACCCAATGCCAGAAGGTGCTTGTTCATGCCGGTTACGTCGGTACGGCAATATAGTATGCGCCTGCCCGCGTCACGCTTCACGGCTGAAGAGGAAGCTGATAGCTGGGTTAAAACGGTTGATCACGTTCTGGAGATGAGGCTGTAATGGATATTGAAAAGCTACGCGAAGAGCTAATCGCTGATGAGGGTATGCGGCTAGACGTGTATAAATGCACGAGTGGGTATTTGACTGTCGGCGTGGGGCATCGCATCATTGAGGGTGATGCAGAACACGGCAAGCCACTGGGCTACACGATTACTGAGCGCCGCATGAAGCAGCTATTCGATCTGGACATAGCTATCGTGCGCGAGGATTGTCACCGGCTCTATGAAGATTTCAGCGAACTACCAGAAGAGGCGCAGCGCATCATCGCTAACATGATGTTTAATATGGGCTTGCCAACGATGAAAAAATTTAAGGGCATGAAGCGGTGCGTTGATGAGCGTCAATGGGCTGGGGCTGCTCTAGAGATGCTCGATAGCAAGTGGGCGCGGCAACTGCCCAATCGCTCGGAAAGACTGGTCAAGCGCATGAGGGCTTTGGCAGATGGCTAAAAGCCCTTGCGTTGGCATATGCGTTCTGGACAAGGATCGCGTCAGGTGCATTGGTTGCGGCAGAACCATTGATGAGATAATCAATTGGGGAAAAAAGGCAGATGAGTAAGACGCTAGTCGAATACAAGGTTATCCCTCGGTTGATGATGCTGGTGTTTACAGTGATGGCTTGGAACGTATGCGACTGGTTTATGGGTTTGGGTACTGCTGCCACTACGCAGCAAACCGCTTTTGTTTCAACGATAGTCGGTGCGGCCACTGGTGCCTTTGCCGTCTGGATGAGCCACGAGGGTAAGTAAATGCTTGAAGCACTGATTGGGCCAGTCACCGGCCTGCTGGATAAGTTCATTGAGGATAAGGATCAGAAGGCAAAGCTCGCGCATGAAGTTGCCACAATGGCGCAGCGTCACGCGCAAGAGCTTGCCAAGGGTCAGCTAGAAATCAACAAAGCCGAGGCGCAGCACCGCAGCATCTTTGTGGCGGGCTGGCGGCCTTTCGTTGGTTGGACATGCGGCGTTGCCTTGGCTTGGCATTTTGTGCTTGCGCCTTTCGTTATCTTTGCCAGTGCCTATGCCGGTGTGGCTTTGCCTGATCTGCCACAGTTTGATATGTCCAGCCTGCTTACTGTCTTGATGGGTATGCTCGGCCTTGGCGGCATGAGGTCATTTGAAAAGGTGAAGGGCTTAACAAAATAAGGGGGTTTTCGCCCCCTTACCTATTCAGCCACCCTGATTGTTCTGATCTTGCCGGGCGTGTGCGTTAGTATGCCATCCTCAATCAGCTTGTCTAGCTGAAACCTGACGGCTGTTCTTGATCGACCCACAGCATAGGCTATTTCGTTCACTGTCGGGCCGTGACCGTTGTGGCGGTGGTAAGCGGCCACCGCTTTGACAATCGGCTTCCACGAGCTTTCACGGCGTTGTCCAGCCATCAGTCAATCTCCTTTATGGTTAGTGTTTTCTGTCGCACGACAGTCTCAGGCTTTGCTGGCACGACCTTCTCAGGCTGCGCCCGCATTTTGCGGGTCGGCCACTTGACTTGCACCCGGCGATTACCAACAGACGCAAAGGCTGTGTCGTGGCTGCCCATCTTGTCCATCAGGGCAGCGGTGGCAATGTCGATCTCTCGCTCGGCCATCGCCTTATTAGCCTTGGCCGCCATCAGGTGATCAACCCACAGTGCGTCGTCACCTTCTAGCTCTAATGGCGGTGCGTCTGCATCGACCCGGCCGTATGCCGCCACCCCATCAGCCGGTGACACTACCGGGTACTTGTCAATATTTTTTCGGCGATTTTCAAAATCAATAACCGCCTCGCGGATGCGCTTTTGTATTGCCTCATCGGCGCGGTAAACAAACAGGCGCAGCGTTGTGCTTTGATACAAAACGGCAATGCAACCCCACTTATATCCAGTACACATCATCTGACCTTGCAACTGGTATCTACCACGATGTGTCGCCGGGATTTCTTCTGGCCGGGCTGACGTTAGTTTGGCTTCAATCAGGCCAACGCCCTCAATGTCAATTGCCCCGCCTTGAGGCACATAAATGCCCTTATCCCAGTTGGCTATGACTGAGCCTTTGCCAACACCAGTGCCATCAAGGCTGGCCGCCAGAGGCAAGAAATCGTGCTGGTATGGCACGGTTATGTCAGTCTCGACATTGGTCAAGCCCAACCTCTCGGCAGCTTTACGCAATATCATTGGCTCAAAGAAATCGCCAAGCTCCATTGGTTCGTTCTGAGGTATTTGCTTTGGTGGGTTGCCCTCATCAATACTGATGAATTGTTCAAGCAATTCATTCTGAGTTTCCCACGGCGATGCGTTAAGCAAAGCAGCCAACCGGCTGACGCTCAACTGATTATCCGGTGTAAGTTTCCCGACCATTATACTGCTCCTTGTTGTGTTAATTTATTTTTTGCGTTTTTCATTTCCTCTGCCATCTTAACAGCGCGGGCTAAACTAACGCCCCTGTTTACCCTGTCATAAACTGAACTTGGTGTTATGCCCCTTTGTTTTGCAAGCGCGGCAACCGAGGCATAAACCTTCCCATCAAACTCAATCTCATATGGCTTGTTTTGCATAACGGCTTTTTCTAAAGGAACGCCACGCATCAGGCGAGATTGAAGGCAGGCTTTTTCAATACCAAATGCTTTGGCTATTTCAGCCTTGCCATAATATGTCACACCATCTTTTTTTATTTTCCATACACATTTTTTGCGGCGAATAAGATCACCCTTTGTTTCATTCCTTTGGTCAATTCCCAGAGCCTCTCTTGTTGTCCACCCTGATTTCATCCTTGCCCAAACAACTTTGTCGCACAAACCAAAATTCTTGCAGGCTTCTCTCCAGCTTTCAAACTTAGCAAAGCCAACATCAATAGAGATTTTATGTGATCTTATTGGGGTTAATTTTATTTGCTCAAATGTCATTCCGCTTCTTAGCCTGCCCCTAACAACGTGAACAGGTATATCGTGATGCCTAGACCATTGGGCTACACTGGCAAACCATTTGCCTTCAAACTCAAAAATATTTTCCGGCATATGTATGCTTTCATAACGCTGGTTGCCCATCTTCTGAAGGTTGTAGCCTTGCGGTGATTTTGTGTTGAGGCGCTCAATCCAAAAGGCTTCTTTGCGCGTCAACTCTTCCTCTGTGTCTGCGCTATCAATTTGCTCAAACACAATTTTGTCGGTGCCATATTCTTTGATGGCACAAGCAAGAGATAGCGGCGAGCATTTTCTTTTTGCCGCTTGTCTGTGTTGCGCTGCGCGAATGTTGAGAACCTGTTTTGTCTGCCCAACATACTGCATACCGTTGACCGTGTTGGTCGCAACATAAATAATCATCCCGCACCCCCAAAGCGAGCCATCAAATACCAGAAATTCCAGTCTGTGACGGCGTTAGTAAAAAACGTGATTACAAATGCTGTAACAAACAGCATCCCGATTGTATCTTTAAGCATTAGCTTTCCCCTTTTTGTTAATGCGTTTGAAAGGCAAGT
>Ga0208899_1000624_pt1 | contig 26563 bp, 32 predicted proteins | sample VirMetDEL_Nov_24_FD_184518 | JGI IMG/M metagenome (GOLD analysis project Ga0208899, IMG submission 184518) | Aqueous microbial communities from the Delaware River and Bay under freshwater to marine salinity gradient to study organic matter... | ecosystem: Environmental > Aquatic > Marine >... | reverse complement strand
TTGAACAGGGCAACAGTAAACTTGAACAGGTCGTCAAGTGGGCCGGGACCGGACGCACGGCCACCCATAGTCTTGAGGCGCTCACCAGATGCACGTACGCCAGACAAGTCCCACTTTGGAATTTGTCCTACATAAAGAAGTCCGATCAATTCCCGCAGAGACTTGGCCCAACCGGGCTTGGAGTCACCCACCTTGATCACGGTGTCGGAGTCGTGCATCGAATCACTGACAACGGGAAGCTTGTCCACGTTTTCACGCTCGACAGAGAAGCCCACACCTGTGCCGCACATCAGGATATACATGCACTCGTCGAATGAGCGAGGGCTGTCCACCGGGATGTACGAGCAGTTGTAGCCACAGATGTTGTCACGGGCTAGGGCGGGTCCGGATGTCATCATCGCCCGCATCGACGGCATGACCGCAAGGGACATAATACCGTCTGTGATCTCGCTTTTCAGTGAATTAGGAAGCTTATAGCCGTGGTTGTCACGCACATGGCTATCCATAAAAGAAACATACCTAGATACTGTTTCATCCCAGTTCTCCCGGCGTTGTTCATCATCGATCCAACGAGCGTATCGCGATTTGTGGATAAACTGTTGGTATGGTGTCGGTAGCATATTATTCATTACTTGTCTCCTCAATTAGCTTACCAAGATACCACTGTGCCTTTTTCAGGTCTTCAACGCCATTCTTGTAACGATAGCGCCAGAGGTACTTCATGATGTTTCCTTGCAGGTAATACTCGTAGCCGTCACCTGTGGCAGCTTCGATAGCGTCGATGCACTCAATCCCTGCTTGATTGTAGTGCGGCGGACTGTTCACCATGTCGGCTCGTTCCGCGTAAAACTCGTTCAACAACTTCTCTTCGTCTTCTTCCGTTGTCTTCATTTTCATGTACGCCTCGTGTCTCATCTATCATCTCCACTGCCACCAATCGTACCGGCAACCTTACGAGACTTCAACTTATAAATGTTCATCTCTGCAACTTGCTGTAGGGAGAAGCCCAAGTCGTCTGCAAGCACGGCGCAATACCACAAGACATCTCCGATTTCTTTTGCGATTTCCCCCTTGAACCGAGCGTCGTCGCGCTTGTCGCGGATGATCTTTTTAACTTTGTCCGCAACTTCACCAGCCTCTCCGGCCAAACCGAGAGCGGGGTACGTCACCTTAGAAGATTCGGGATAGATGGCAAACTTACGCGCTTGCATCTGGTAGTTGTTGAGGTTCCAGTTATCTCTGATCATTGTTTCTTTCCGAAGGTTACTTTGACTATGTTCGAATCCGAAAGGTGTTCAATAGATGGACCCTCTTCTTCCTCGACATACTCCATCATTCTTTCCTGTTCTTCCCTGAACGCTATTCTTGCGAGGCCCGCTGCACCGATTCGTTCCAGATCGTTCTCCACAAGTTCGAGGATTCCGTTCAGAATAACCTCACCTGTCTCAAAATACTCACTGAATTCTTCGGTATCCTCTGTGGTGTCATAGGCGGAAAGATAAAAGTTATTCTCATCATCCGACCTCATTATGATGTACCACCTCTCAGGAAGCAGTGACGCCTTTTCTAGTTCTACTTCGTCTACGGCCATTACTTTAACCACTCCTCTGGTACAGAGCCTTCGGCCCACATAAATCCATGTCTGTCGGCCCAAGCGCCGTAGGTAGTCTTACTGCCTTTGTATATCTTATTTCGTGCATTTTGAAATATTATGCGGATGTCGTGGTCGGGAAACTGCTCTTTAATAAGCTGCATCTTTACACGGTCACCCTTATCAAAATACCCTTTGACTTCAATAAAGATCTTCTGTTCAGGAAGATAGAAGTCAGGTACGTAGGTGCGGGGCTTGGGTATGTAAGTTAGTTTCGTTTTTTCGTATTCGTAGGAAACATCCTTAGAAGTCAGTGATCTGGCAATGGCCAACTCTATCCCCGAACGAAACCCAGCTTTACGAGCAGAGGATGCCTTCATAGAACCATTCCTACCGATCCTAGCCTTTTGAGAACGTACCCCGCGACCTTCGGGGACAGTCTTGCGAGGAAGTCCAACTCGTTTGTCAGAGGACTCAAAGGAACGCATACATTAACTCCAGACTGTGAAAGTATACTAATCTTACTGATTTCTTCTTCAATGAGGCGTATGTCTCTGCTCTCTGTCTCTGCAGAGAGATGCCCCAAATCTGAAAAGTCTTCTCGCAAAGTAAGAGGAAGAGCGCGATCACTTTGGCGAATCCGTTTTAGTTTACGCTCTCCCCCTACTTTTTTGTGAGACTCAATGATCACATGATACATGTCATCGTTAAGATCAAACAGTTCTTGCGAGTAATCTCTGACGAATATGTAAGGCACGGGCTTACATCTCCTTCTTCTTCAACCGAGTGTACCACACCTTTGGCGGGTTCTTTGCCGCAGATGTAACCTTCGGATGAATCTGTGCGTCAGGCCAACAGTGATGCCTGTACCCACAAAGATTGCACTCTTTTGCCAGAACCTTATTGCCTGTACGAATCACTTCACCTTGACGCTTGTAAGTCTCAAACGTGTCAGGATATGGCTTGATTGGTTTGACATTTGGATCTGACAATAGTTTGACACGGCGCTTGGCTTCCTTGAGATACTCGTCCTTGTCATCCTGTGACCAGTCCGGAACCTCTACGACAGCTATCTCGCCGCTTGATTTATTGACGACAATCCATCCCCCGAATGGAAGCCCCACTGCCTCTGAGTACAAAAAGCCCTGCATGACATAGCCAAATGGATCGTCTCTTTTAATCCCCTCGTATCCGTCGAAACCAGTGAACTTCTGTTTGAAGGCATAGTCGCTTGCAGACTTGATGTCCCACACCTTTTCCTGTCCAGTCTCATCACGCAGGATAACGTCGAGCGTACCCCTTATGACAGTACCGTCAAGATCCAACTCAACTTGACGCTGATAGTCTACAACGTCAACACCTGCTTCTTTCATGATCAGCATGACGATACTTTCAGTGATATCGCCAAACAGGAATCTGAAAAGAGTGTTGTACGACATCGACTCTTCGACGCCGTGTTTGTCAAGTATCTGTTGACACACAGGACGGCCAAGGCCAGACATACGTAAGCGCCATTCACGCTTTGTACGGGCCATCTGATCTGCGGTAGATGCCCTGCAGTCCTCTGCGAACTCTTTAAGAACTGACGGGGGAACATCAGTGTCCCCCCGCAGTGCCCTCGACATAAAGTCTTGGATCTTAAGCAGCGTCAGCATCGTTAAACGCCGCTGCAAGATCAACGTCCTCATCAGAAGACGCCGCCTTCTTGGCCTCACGATAGTCTGCCATCACACTATCGTTGTGTGCCTTTACAGTCTCCGCAAAAAGAGTGAACAGATCTTTGTCACTTTCACTGATTGTGACACGATCACCCTCTGAGGCTACCGGAGTCCAGTAAGTTACGCTGCCCTTCTTGTTCTTGGCAGTGGTCAAGTTCATGACTACTTGCGCCATAAGAAGGTTCTTTTTAGTCAGGCCATCGATAAAGTCAGCGATTGGCTTGAAACCGGAACGCTTGAAGTAAGCGATCATTGGCTCCTCTGCAATCTCTACCTCTACACCGTCAGCATCCGTAAAGGTGCCGGAGATGCGTCCGTAGATAACCTGATTACAGACAACATCCCTAGACTTGAGATAGTCTGCATCATCTTTGGCGAGAGCGTTCTCTTCGTCACGAGTCAGACGGCCACACTTGTTGCCGCCAGTGCTATCGGGAAAAGTACCGCCGAACCCAGTCTTTTGGACAGACTTAGCGGCAAAGCCACCACGCCCCTCGTTGAGGGTAGCATCCCAAAGGCTGTATTCATACGTGCGAAGAAGTGGCCGTACAGATACGTTATCTGAGTAAATGAAACGACCTTCATGGTACATCTTCCATGAGCCACGAGTGAGGGGCTTGCCGTCTTCTGTCTCAGCTTCGTAGTTGATGTTAAGACGAGGAAGGCCAACCTTCTCTTTTTGGACAGCGCCCTGTCCGGTCATCTGCATCAGTGCGTCTACCTCGTCGTTACGAAACGCCGTGGCCATTGCACCAAAGTCTTCTACTTCCATAAGTTCATTCCCATCCATGATCCTTAACTCCTTATCGTCAGGTGGTAGATTGATCTTATCCAAATACCTGTTCCAAGTCAAGCCAATTTTTTCCGGCTTTGATTTCAATGCCAACAGGCATGTTGTAAGAGACGCCGTACCGACGCATTGTCTCAAAAGGCAACGACAGCATGGCGTCTTTCATAAGTTCAACACAGGTGTCAAACTCATCTGGGTGTGCATCCATCACAATCGAATCATGCACAGTGTTACAAATCACACTCTTTATTCCTGCGTCAAGGACTTTCTTTTGTAGCGACACTAAAGCTGCCGGAAGAAGGTCAGCAGTGGCGAATCCTTGGACGGGGTAGTTACATATCGAGGTACGGTGCGTGGCTGTACCGTAGTTCGTCCACCGTGCGTCAGGGAAGGCGTACTGACGACCTGACGGTAGGGTAACCACTCTTTTCTCTACAGCCTGTTTCTGGAGTTCCTCGTGCCATTCTGTGACGCCCTCATACTTTTCCTTAAATGCACGATAGTATTCCTGCTGTGCGGGTGTCCCGCTTGTGCCGCCGTAAAGAGGCTTAAACGTGTGTGCCTTTGCCTCTTGACGGCTGCATCCGATGATTGAAGCAGTGAAGTTGTGTACGTCCGTTCCTTCACGCACGTCAATGTACGCCTGTGCGTCGTTGGCAAGGAAACCAGCTACACGAAACTCTAGCTGAGAGTAATCACCCTCAATGATCTTTCCCCCGTCGAACCGGCTCTCGACTACCTTACGAATCTCAAAGGTGTTGCCACGAGGCATGTTCTGGAAGTTTGGGTTACGAGATGACAGACGACCTGTCGCCGTAACACACTGCATAAACTCAGGGTGAATGAAGCCCTTGTCGTCAACGTTGTTTTTTATACCTTCAACAAAAGTGTTAAGGTAGGTACGCAACGCATTGTATCGAACATACTTTTCAGCGAACACACGGGCTGCACCGGACAGTTCGAGGGCACGTTCTTCCAGAGTCTCGCGGTCTGTTTTGAACCCGGCAGCAGCCACGTCACGAACATTCCGAGGAATCATCTTGAATCCAGCCACCTCTCCGGTGGAACGATAGATGACGCCGGAGCCATCACAGGAACGACAGATTCGCACTGCCTTACCCACAGTGCCATCCTTCTTTAGCGGATTGAAGCGGCCCTCGCCGCGACAATCAGTGCATTGTGATCCCACTGCTTTGTAAAATATCTTGGTGTTATCACTCACTGATCTGCGAAACTGTTTAGGTGTCATGAACGTGCGCTGCTTTGGCTTCATCGTCGCACCGCGCTGTTCCATGCCAAGATTAAACAGTGCCTTCCACTGCGGCTTGTCTTTTACGACACGCGAATACATCAGCATCGAACGATGATCCGGGCTTGTCAGGCTGATAGGCCAATCCCCAACAGCATCACGGGCCATTTGGTTCAGTTCTTCTTCTACCTGCACAAGTTCTTCTTTGTACTGCTCTTCGATCTTATGAAGAGTGTCGAGGTTCACACGCAGACCGTTGTGTTCGATCTGCGACAGAACATCTGTCATCTCAAGCGACAGCTTTAGAGTTGGCACTAGGCTCACTGATTATCTCCTCAAATGTAGTGTCGTATACCTTTAGCTGTTCAAGAGCCACCTCTTCTGTGGCCATGACATCTGCTATTCCGTATTCTCGTACGATCTCCCACGGTATCTCGTAGAACGTGTACCCATCCTTAAGATAGTCCGCAACAAGGTCTTTCTCCTTTTGGGTGCCACCATACTTCCCTGCAATAGCAGCAAGGCTAAGAGGCCAAGTTTGTGATCGGGCCAGAATATATTCCGCAACCATCGTATCATATAACGCTCCATTGTAAACGAATCCGCACTGACGAATCCAGTTTATGTCAAACTTGATATTGTGACCTACAACAATATCGGCGTGGTTTAGGGCCAACTGAAAGAGATCAAATGCACCCTCAGTCGGCGGTTCTGTAGCGTGATAGTAGCAGTCGTAGGTCACGGTACTGTTCAGCCATTTGTAGCCTATCGACACAAGGTTGTTTCCAAAGTAAGGCAGAGGTGTGGTTCCGCCGCCCCTCTTCTCGACGTGTGTCGTCTCAACGTCAAAGGTCAGTACATTCATTAGTAGTACACTCCCTTTTGAACGTCGATCTGAGTGTTGATGGCTCCGTGCCATCCGTTCAGCTTGTTTTTTGAGATGCAGAGAAACCGCATGGTGTTTTCCACATCACTGCTTCCTGTCTTGGCGATGCCGATGATGATGTCTGCCTCACCGGCTTTACCGGTCTTAGAGTTATCCATCATGGCATAGTCAATAAATTGACGGTCGTGTGCATCGTTTGACGCTTGGCTGACAGCCCATACAAGTGCGCCGTTACGCTTGGCTATCTCTCGCGCAAGAACGTATGTCTCCTTGAGACGCTCGTCCCCACGGTTGTATTCACCGTTGATCCGGAACTTATCAAGCTGATCCATAAAGATGATGTCTGGTTTGTTCAGCTTAATAAACTCGTCAGCCTCTTCCATTGACGTGCCAACTGCCGACATGATCCGGAAGTAAGGTGCAATCTCATCTATGTACCGCTGAGTAAGTTCGTGCTTCCGTTCTTCAAGTTCTTGGCGAGTGACCGCAAAGTAACTTTGGATAAGACGCAGCTTAATCTTTTCGGCAGGTTCCTCGTTGGCCCAGTACACTACTTTGAATCCTTGACGTACATACGACGCCGCAAGGAAGCAGCAGAACGTAGTCTTACCTACCTCTGGACGGGCAAAGATAATTCCGAGGTTACCCCGATCCAGACCGTCAATCTTCTCGTGGATCAGGTCGAATTCGAAAGGGAAGTCTTTCGCACCGCCGTGTTTGTCAAGTAACTCTACAAGATCATCCGTGACCTCGCTGTAGGTTGTCTTGTCGGCTATGCGGCCATCTTCGACGGCATCGATCATCTTCCTCAGTTCACCAAACTCTTCACTTTCACCTGTAAAGATTTCGATGGCCTTTTCACCTATCTGACGCGCACGATCACGCAGCCAGAAGTTGCGGACCATATCCATGTGAAGGTCACTGTTTTCCGGATTACCCGGCTCCAACTGACTGATCAACTCCTGTGCCTTTTCCCGACTGGAATCAGGCATGGCAGGATTACGATCATTGAACAGTATAGCCAGTTCTCCGATGGTCAGATCTTTTCCGTACTTGGTGTGTGAAAAAGATATCGCATCAAAAACGTCTCGCATCTCACGGGTGAACATGTCCCGCGACACAGTGTTCGACGCCTTGGAAAAGAATTCTGCACTGAGGCAGAATCCTAGTATGTGTTTATCGATTGAGTTGGGATCGTATGAAGTCATCTCGTTCTTCCTTTACCATGTTCTTCAAGTCGGTGTGTAAAACAGTGAGTTTGGTAGATACTTTCGTACTCAGTGTTCGAACCATATCGATTGCCTTGTCAGTGGCGTCCTTGTCAAGAGCCACAAAGACTCGTTCAAACTTTGACAGAAAGTCTATGTGTTCCTGCAGGAGGTTTGTACCCAACAAGGCTACCCCCGTCGCCAGTGGATGAACAGCGCAAGCAGAAACGCAATCTTCCACAACAAAGGCACTATCATGTGTACCGCAATGAAAAGGATGTCGGCTACTACCGTACCGATACCACTTGGGTCCAACTCCATGAATCAGTCTCCCTGCCGCATCTACAATCTTCCCTTTATTCTTTACAATAAAAACCAGTCGTCCACGCTTGAAGTCCCAGCGCAGATCGACAGCGCCAGACAAGTACGCATCATACGCCCCGTATTTTCTAAGATACAGTTCTGCGTCGAGACTGCGGCCCACTGACACAAAAGTATCAGGAACTACAAACTCAGCCGGAGTGGCGGGTGCCACAGGCTCTTTTTTGACCGGTGATTTGAATGCCCGCTTGGCGTACTCTTTTGTCAGAGTAACACCCGTGTAACCTTTTACGTTACAGTCAGCGTGAAAGCAGTACCACTTTCGTTGGTGGCCATCATCTGTTACACTGAATGTATTCTTTGCGCCGCAGACTGGACAATCATACCGGGCGGTGGTACACGCAGGAATGTCAAGAGATTCAACGTGGCCCGGAAGCCAGCTTGATGAGGTCATCTCGTTTCTCCATGTTCTTTGTCAAAGACAGAACGCGACAATACGGCCAAATAAAAATCGTGTCAAACACAAAATGTCGCTTGACCCAGCTTGACAAATCGTGTACGCCAATAGAGACACTTACCTATAGGGGAAACCTATTTATGAAAAAGATAAATAAAATCAACCCTATAGCTAGAGAGTTACCTAAGTTTGGGAAAAGAGTAGTACCCGATAAACGAAGAAAGAAACTAGAAAAACAGTTAAAGAAGGAAATCCGAGATGGCAAGACCAGCGAAGATTCTTGAAGAAACCAAAACCTACAATCTTCTGATGACACTGGATCAGTACGACAGACTGGCGGCTCACTCAGAAAGATTACAGAAGACAAATCGTGGACAGATAGCCGTGGCAGATTTGATTCGGGACGCTATCGATGTCTACCTTGAAGTTCTTGACGAGGATGTTAATGAAGAAGATTAAATTTTTCCAAGATCGTATGAAGCTGTTTAAGGACCGCAAGGGTAACGTTCTTGTGCCTTACGTTCATTCAAAGAACAATCGACATGAAGTCGTAGCCCCAGTGTCTTCTGTGCGGATCGGTGAGACAGAAAGAAACGCTGTGAAATCAAAGCAGTGTGTGGATTATCCGAAGTGGTCAGCGGTCTACATTGGAAAAAGTGAAGCCGACTGCAAAAAATGGCTTGACCAGTATCGGGAGGCCGTAGTAAAACTGTGCATACCTTACGAGGTGTCCTGACAATCACATTGCGGATATTGGAGTTCTGTTTTCGTTGTCTTGACTCTGATTATCCCCGAAGAGGGGTGAGGCAGGGGTACACCCCGTAAGGTAGATTTTCAAATAGGAGCGTGTTGTGTTAGAATCAGAAGATTATATGGTTGTGGATGATTTCTTGTCTCAAGAAGAACATCAGCATATTTATCAGAGACTTATGCACGGTGCAGAAGGCACCATGAACTTTGATGATCTTCAAAACGCTGTTCCTATGTACTATAGTCGTTCCGTCGCTGATGACGATGATATAAACGGTTCCGGCTATTTTTATAATATACTGTATCGTCAGCCTTATCCTGTAGGCGATTACTTCGATATTATCTGCGCCCCCCTCTTGTCTAAGATAGATTTTAAGGCACTTTTAAGGGTTAAAGTCAACTGGTTCCCCAGAACATCAGAAGTAAGACAAAACGGTATGCACCAAGATTATCCGTATCTAGTCGATAACCTTCTATACTCTGTAAATACTTGCGATGGATACACAACACTTAATTGCGGTACTAAGATAGAGAGTGTCGCAAACAGGGCTTTAATATTTAGAGGTGACTTACCTCATTGTAGTTCGAGTACCAGTAACAAGCCTTTGAGGTGTAACATCAATATCAACTTCCTTTTTTCTTAATGCGGGGCTAGTGGTGTCGTAAGCCTTCTCCACCGGTTTTGTATCTACCGGGCGCATTGAAAAGATACTAAACACTTTGAGAGGGACTGGTTTGTGGGTTAGCCGGTCCCTCTCTTTTTTTTTTGTGTTGACAGGACATGATCTATACCTGTATGACTAATTAACAACGTAATGAGAGGAGAGGCACATGCCCTATTTCGCACTTATAAATCAAGGGACTGCAGACGAAGAGATGACTTTTGGCTTGGAGACTGTAGAAAATGTAGAGAATTTTGTGGATCAGAATGTGAAGTCTGGTCACTACGAGCCACTCAAAGATAATCTGATAACTGTTACTATCCTAGATATGGCGTATCGGATGGATGGCACTAGAGAGGTGAAGAAAATGTATCTCTGGGATTTTGATTACGGTGCCCCAGTCAAGGTAGAAGAGAAAGAAATTATGTCTCACCTCGGATTGAAAGACAGCGAGGAAGAGGTGCCGAGCGATGACTGAGGAACTGCCATTCAATCACGAGCCGTGCCTCAATCATTGGGCGAAGTGTATCGCCGATGATGACATAGCTACAGGCTATCACACGAACTGGCATCACGCCTATGAGAGTGCATGGTATTGGCTGGATGCTGAGTACAATTACAGCTACGAATACCAGTGGAGGTGAGCATGACTAAACGCTTCTATATTGAAGTTACTTGCGTTCCGTTCGAAGGCAAGCTAACGATAGACGTTGACGCTGGTTCAGAAAAACAAGCGTGGGAAAAGGTGAACGACATCATGTCCCGCAGACTGTGCCAGTTGAAGACGATTCACGTTGACCACGACATAAGTCACAAACCGGGAGAAAGAGATGCGGACGATTGAGAACCACGTTGAACGCTGTTGGTGCTGGAAGTGTGGTGGCCACGCAAAGGTTGAGGGGACACGCGCTGTCCCTGATCCCATCCGTGGCGGTGACCTTGAAGAGGTCTGGATTGAGTGTGATGTGTGTCACGGCAGCGGAGAACGTTACCGTGCCAAGCTGACGCAGACCACAATCATCCGCGCATTTCTTACACAGGCGAAACATGCCTTGGAAGATATCGAACTGACAGACAGCGACCTTGACAAAATATACACACAAATAGATCAAGCTGTGGCTGACGTTGAAAACTACGAAAGAAAGGTGGGGACACGTGAAGAAGAGTGACTGGATAATTGTGTACGCTTACGGCGAGTGGCAAGTCTCTGACGGCCCTGTCGGCAAGCGCAGTACGTCTTACGATTTCAAAACACGAAAGGAAGCGGAAGAATGGGTAAAGTCAAGGACTGGGTAATTGAGATGGAAGAGGACGCATCGTACATGACGCGCCAAGAATTCGTTGACAAGCACGGTGAAACAGTGATCGAATTGTACGACGAACTCCAACTGAAATGGCAGTATGATCATGCAGAACCACCCGAACCGGATTTCGATGCTGACTGAACCGGAAGACGATCCGCGTCTGGAAAATGTAGCTGACAAATTGGCGACACTAAGACGACAAATCGATGACGCAGATTGGCACGACAAACCAGTGACAAATGCACAACGCAATCTAGCGCGGCATCTGACAAATCTGTTACACAATGGAATTCTGTGGGAGCCAAAATTTTGACAAAGCTTCGACACAAGACAAATGACAAACGCACGACACTATCGCATGACTATCTTTGTGATAGGTGCAAGGAGCCAGCCATGACCGACGAGGGCGGGGCGTTGCGGTGTCCGTCCTGTTGGCTAAAAGAACAGGCAGGGAAAATAAAGCCTATTGACCGGGGCGGTTATTATCCAGTAACGTGACGGCTCACTGTTTTGGAGAAAACACGACATGAAAAAAGCTGACGTAAATAAACCAGCCCGGACCATGTATCCGAAAGCCCGCCGGTCAATCGCTGACTATCCGCACTGGGCTATTAAACGTGTAACCAATAAAAAGCTTTTTGATGGCGGCAAGCTTCCGACCATCCAAAAGGGACGTTTCAAAGGTTACGTTATCCACACGTTGACACTAGAAGAGCGGGCGACCTGTCCGCGTGACTGTTTCCACTGGGACGATTGTTTCGGAAACAATATGGCATTCGCTCATCGGCTGGAGCATGGCCCGGACCTTGAAGCCCGCATAAAAGAAGAGATAAAAGAACTATGCGCGACCTATCGCGGCGTCATCGTCCGCTTGCACGTTTTGGGCGATTTCTATTCTGTGCCTTATGTGAAATTGTGGGACGACCTTTTAGTGCGTCACGAAAATCTGGCCGCTTGGGGATACACTGCCCACAAAGCCCATCAGGGCATCGGGCTGATGATAAACCTTACCCAACAAAAACACGGGGAACGCTTTTCCATCCGTCACAGTAACGATGCACTGAATGTTTTTTCGGCCAACAGCCTTGAACTTGAAAAACCAGTGTCCGGTGTTTCCTTTGTCTGTCCTGAACAGACAGGCGACACTAAATCGTGCGCCACTTGTGCGTTGTGTTGGTCCGCACCCGACCGGCGCGTTTTGTTTGCGACACATTAAGAGGCGGCAAAATGAACGACACTATAGTTTCAAAAGAATATCTGTCTGGCTTCCGAGCGTCCCGGCAGGACATCTCGACCGGGGATATCTTTTGCATTCAATCTGCTATCGTGTCTTTTCACTTCGACCCGGCGGACAACGATTTTCAGCGGGGATATTTGGCTGGCCTTATTAGCTACGACAAACAGGGCGACACTAAACGGCGACAAACCGGCTGACACTAAACTGGGGACCGGCTAATGGTTTCTTGCACTGTCTTTTTTCGGGGGCGGGGTGAGACTTGCGGGCCGGTCGGATCGGCGGCGAGACGATGGGGCCGGTCGATCGAGCGGCGGGGGCGGTCCAGCAGCGGGCCGTCCCCGTTTTTTTGTTGGCATGTTTCTTGCCTTTGTGCCAAGATTCATTACCGGTCGCTTTTGACCGGCCAACAGCCGATGGAGAAAAGGCATGTTTGATTTAGTACCTACCGAAGAAAACACCGGAATCGTTCGCAAGGGCGATACCATCACCTACCAGCACAACAACGTCAGCGACCTGTCGCTCTATGACGATATGTGCAAGATCCGGAAAATTCCGATTGATGCCATTGTGCCCTTGGGCCAGTCCGAGATCGACGACGTGCAATTCGAAGAGCCGGAGCGGATGCCGGGATTTGTTGCGCTCTTTAATGAGGCCACCGGGGAAGTCATGCCGACCTGTCCGGTCAATGAAGATTACAAGCTGGAGCCGCACGACATTGTTTTTCATAAACAGGCGCTGCAGCTACAGGATTCGGATCTGCCGATTAATAACGTGACTGTGATTGATCGTCTGTTTGAAAACGGTTTGAAAGCCCACCGCACGGTTGTCTTCAACGATCTGCAGTCAGAGATATCCGGCGTGAAGGATCTGGTTCGCTGCCGGTTCGATATCTTCAACAGCGTCAACAAAAGCTGGGCCTTTCAGGTGTTTTCGGGTGCCTATCGTGACCTGTGCCGGAATACTTTGGTTTTCGGCGGTGAGAAAGCTTATCACCAAAAGAAGAAGCACACGGTGAATCTGGACACTGCCGCGATGACATCGAAGGCGATCAAGGGTCTTTCGTTCTGGGATACGTCGCGGGACGTTATGAAGAAATGGAACAACAGCCCGCTGTCGGTCCAAGCCTTTAGCGACATGTTGTCGGAGACGATCTGCAAGAAAACAGACAAGGCGGCAGAAACCGGCAAGACCTCGGCGGTCAATACAAAGCGCCTGAATTACCTTTTGTATCGTTTCGATGAAGAGCGGAACGAATTGGGCCGGACGCTTTGGGCCGCATATAACGCACTGACCCACTGGTCAACGCACACCAGTGAAACCTATGTGTTGGAAGACGGGAAAGAACGCACGACATCAACGAAAGGCGCAAAGGCCCATCAAGTTGAGCGGCAACGCGAAGCCATGATCCGGGAATTGACCGAATCCGACCTGTGGGCGACGTTTGAGAAAAAGCCTGAATTAGTTGGGGGAAGCCTGTGACCGTATTGGTGACCCTGTACCGCACTGTGGGAATGGTCCTGTGGTGCCTTTTGATGATCCTTTTGATCATCGCCATCTGGTAAAACATGAAAGGAAACCAGACATGAGTAAAACAAGCCTCTTTAAGAATGACGCCATCCTTGATGCAGTTGTGAAGCTTGGAAACGAGATCGAAAAGCACGTGATCGCTACCCTTGGCGATTCCTTGCGGGCATCGATCCGGGAAGAGATCATTTCCGAGATCCGGGGAAAGCTGTTTGCGGATACGGTGGAAAATAGTGCCCCGCTGCCGGAATCGGACCCGCAGCCGATGACTGACTTGCACGGTGAGCCGGTAACCAGTGCGCCGGTAAAGAAGCATCGCCGCATTCCTGCCGAGTATTGGAAGACCTACCAGCGGCCACTGTCCGAGAAGCACCACGCGATGATCACTGTTTTACGCGGTGCCAAATGGCTCACCACCAGCCAGATTGCGAAGAGTGTTGACCTTAAGGCGACGACGGTCCAGCAGTATCTCTATGATCTGCAGGATCACGGCCTCCCGGTACAGTCACGCAAGACTAACTGGCGTTATGGCCGCAATGGTAAACGGGGCCATCGCAAGATGTACCGGCTTGCAGCCAGCCAGTAGATCTGGCATAAACTTAGGGGCGGGCCGCTGTTGGCCCGCTCTAACAGTCTGAAACAGGAGAAAACAGACAGATGACTATTCAATCATTCAAACAAGCCCTTGAACAATCCGGCGTCGTAAAAGAAAAGATCCATTCGATTGAGTGGAGCGTGTCCAACCTTTACAGCGCCATCGTGCGTCTTGACGAGCAGCATCTGCAGATACTGGCGGATGACTTCCCGGAGATCTTGAACGCTTGCCGGATCTTTGGCGCGTATCAACCGGGGGATAACACCTTTGAAAATGTGAAAGCCTCGAAGAAGTAGCCAACCCGTTTCCTCCCACCGGTCCGTCTTTCCCATATTATTCGGATCGGCACTTGGCCCGCTTGGATTAGTCCGGCGGGCCTTTTTTTATGCGCGTGTCGGTTTAATCCCGGCGGGCTGATATCTTTGGATAAATCCGGAATGCCATTGTTCGGGGGAAGCTATACCACCTCAACCCGGCGTCTATCTTTCAGATTTAACGGCATGGCAAATGCTATACACGGGCGGGCGGGCGCGGCTGTTGCGTCCGGCGGGATTGGTGGCGGTTCAAGATGTTCACTGTTTTGTCAGGGGAAGATCAGGACAGGATCGCCGAGAAAAAATTGGGATTCCCGCACGGGCGCGCATGGGCCACGGGGGGTACCGGTATATGTGCTAGTAATCCCCAGCGTAATTTTCTTTTTTTGAAGTTTTCTGTACGGGAATAAAACAGTGCGCCAGATAACGAAAAGGGGCACCCCAAAAAACAGTGCCCCAGTATACTCTTATGTGTGGATATAGTTATTCCCCGGCGGGTAATACCCTTACTATACAGTCGAATTTCGAAACTGTCAAGCCATAAAATTTTTTTTATTGACAAAATTAACCCATATACCCATAATATAGGGCGTAGGTTCGCTTCACACATTAGCACACCTTCCCACCATCACTGTTTTTACACAAAAAAGGCGTGGCTACTGTGAGGCATCGACCTACATCCTCCTAAATGTGGTAGTTTTGATGAATCTTCTCCCTCAACAACAGAAGAAAGAGCGTGAACTTACGCCTCAACAGCAGAAATTCCTTGACATACTGTTTGAAAACGGCGGTCAAGTCACTGCTGCAGCCGTAGATGCGGGATATTCCCGTGGATCTGCCGGTTGGTTACGTAAACATTTAGCCGATGAGATCGTAGAACGCACAAAAGACATACTTTCGATGAATGCACTCAAGGCAGCTAACCGTCTTGTAGCTACAATCGACAACCCCGCCCCCGAACGCGGTGATGATCTACGTCTCAAAGCTGCTGAATCACTACTTAACAGGGTAGGTGCAAAGGCTCCGGACCAAATAAACCACAATGTCACTGCTGTCCACGGCGTCGTACTGCTTCCGCCAAAGAATGAAGTCATAATTGATGGCTGAAGAGACTAAACGGAAGCGCGGAAGACCCAAAAAAGACCCCAATGCGCCAAAAGCCACATATCAACTCTCTACGCGGGAACGTGCGCGACGTGCGGCGCAGAAGCGTATTAATTCGGCCAAAAAAAGAGCCGCAAAGACAACTAAACAAGCGGAAGACAAGCGAAGATATGCGCGAGAACTTGAAAAAACAGTGGGAAAGGTTGAAAAAGCTCTTTCCGGTGATGAATCTGCCACAATCGATCTTGGGGATCTGGATGCTCTTCCGGATGCAATCAGTGACCTTGTCGGAGAAAGTGAAGTCGTTTTTCAGCCGAATGACGGACCGCAAACTGAGTTCCTTAGTGCGGGAGAACGGGACGTACTTTACGGAGGCGCTGCAGGTGGCGGAAAAAGCTTTGCACTTCTTGCTGATCCGCTACGTTTTTGTCACAATCCTAATCATCGTGGCCTTCTTCTTCGTCGTACACTGGATGAACTAACCGAACTCATCGATAAGTCCCGCCAGCTATACACAAAAGCTTTTCCGGGTGCAAAGTTCAGAGAGTCAAAGTCTACGTGGGTATTTCCATCCGGTGCAACGATCTGGTTCACGTACCTTGACAGAGATAAGGATGTGACCCGCTTTCAGGGTCAGGCGTTCAACTGGATAGGTATCGATGAGATAACGCAATACCCCACACCGTACGTTTGGGATTACCTTCGTTCTCGTCTCCGCTCCACTGATCCCGAACTTCAAAAACATTTGTACATGCGCTGCACTGCCAACCCCGGAGGTGTCGGGGGCTGGTGGGTAAAGAAGATGTACATAGATGATGTCGAGCCAAATAAACCCTTCGCTGCGTTTGACATCGACACAATGACTCCATTCCTGTGGCCTGACGGTCACGAGAAAGCAGGTCAACCGCTGTTCTACCGCAAGTTTGTACCGGCACGGTTGACCGACAATCCCTACCTGCTTGCAGACGGCCAGTACGAGGCGATGCTCAGGTCGCTCCCAGAAGTCGAGCGGAAGAGACTTCTTGAAGGGGATTGGGACGTGGCGGAGGGAGCGGCCTTCCCCGAATTTTCACGAAGTAGACACGTAGTGGAACCGTTTGAGCTTCCGACTAACTGGCCTCGCATTCGTGCAGCAGACTATGGGTACGCGGCTCCGTCCTGTGTTCTGTGGGGTGCAATCGACTGGGATAATAATATCTGGGTATACAGAGAATTATACGAAAAGCACTTGACAGCAGAGGAACTGGCGGATAAAATATTAGAAGCGGAACAGTTAGACCCGTTACCCCACTACACTGTTTTGGATTCCTCATGTTGGAACAAGACAGGATTTGGTCCTTCTATCGCAGAAGTAATGATGCGTCAAGGAGTGCGCTGGACGCCTTCGGACCGAAACAGAATTCAAGGAAAGATGGAAGTTCATCGTCGGCTGGCAAAAGAGCCATACAGCGGTGAACCCCGTCTGCGTATCTTTTCTTCGTGCAGTAACATCATTAAACAGCTTGCGGGTATTCCTCTCTCCAAAACAAACAGTGAGGATGTAGATACAAAGGCTGAAGACCATGCCTACGACGCTCTTCGCTACATGATGATGACACGCATGAGCGGATACGCATCTATACACCAACAGCTTGGCGCAATCAAGAATCAAGTCTACCAAGTTCAAGACGCCACCTTCGGATACTAAATGGCCACCACACCCCCCAAAAAAGAAGCGGGACCACGCGGTCTAAGAGAAGCAGTAAACCTGACACAAGAGGACTTTAACACAAAGGCTCAGTCAGGTCAAATTACTGTGCGTGAAGCTCTGTCTCATGTGGCTAACAGTGTCAAGGATAAAAAAGGAAAAGGCAAGGACAATTACAACAACACCCTCAATCTGATTTCGAATCTTATAGATGAGGGCGTTGACGTTGACCAGCCTTACATGGCTCTTTACGAAGGTAAGGAGTTCAACGAAGCACTTGATCCTATTACAAGTAAAGCCGGTATAAATCGCTGGAAGCAGTGGGGCTGGTTCGAAGATAGATTCATCGCACAGACAAAGGTGGCGCGAGTAAATCTTGTTCCGAATAAACTTGCCGGTGCTGGAGGAATAGCACAGACGCTCCACGATCTTGTCGGCGTCCAGTCTCGTAACACTGATCCGATGAGAGGTACAATTTTCTCTACAGATCTAGATGCTCTGTATGATGAGGCTCTTGGAGTCGGTGCCTACGAGGTGTATGATCCTAGAAAAGATGCAATGGTCCTCGTGGAGATGGACATAGAAGCTCGTGATTATCTTTACTACGAGAAATACACGGGACAGCGTGTGGCGTCCAACATCGGTGAAGACGGCCTCAAAATTGGTGATATTACTTTTGGTGAGCGCGACGGCGTGATGATCGCAGAAGTGCGCGGCGTTAAAAAGGCCAACAAAGTTAGGCCAGAAGTAACATACACCGGAGAGTTCGCAGAGTTTCTTTACTCTAAAGTCCAACAAGCTAAAGAACGTGTGGAGAAAGACTCTCCCGGACAAAACCCTGCAACAAAGAACATCTTCAATACTACGACCACAAAAGTCAGTAAGTTGTGGAACGACAGATTAAAAAACCCTCTTGAAGAACGCTTTCGGGATCAGCTTCCTGAAAAAGCGGGTGGCAATCACAAATCGATTCGTAAGATATTGGCTCGTCAGCTTCTTCGTGAATACAATTTTCCACGCGATGCAGTAAAAGCTTGGATGGGTCACGCTGGTGTTGGTGTAGATAATGCCGGTGACATTTTGGAAGAGAACTATACGGGTGCCCTTCCTGACAAGCGTATTGGTCCGATTACCAACTCACTGATTCACAAAGACGCCATGAATGGAAATCATTCTACCGTCAACGCTCTCTTTGTAAACAGGGGAGTCACTGCACCTCGTATCACTGAAGGTCAAGTCGTATACAACACGCCGAGTCAAATTTCTTCTCTCGACGGCCCCGCTCCCAAAACAGTAAATCCGAAGCCTACAAAAGAACAGCGGCAGACAATTAAGCTGGAAGAGAAAAAGAAACAGACTCAGCTTGAAATAGATATTGGACGCCTTGAGGAGCAAAGGGAAACTGAAGCTGCACAACGCGCGGCCCGACCCGTTGAAATAGACGAGGAAGCTATACGGAGGCGACAACGCCAACTCGCTGAAGCCAGTGCTATTCGAGCGGATGAACGGGCTATTATAGCTGCAGAGAAAGAACTTGTCGAGAATCCACCACTGTCTGAGGCACCTTCTACGGGGCTGAAAGGAAAGCTGGCTAAATACGGTCTTGCGGGTGCAATCTCCGGCATCTCTACAGGCGCAAAAGCTGCACCGGGACCACTGGGTGATCTGGCAGGTGCGCTGATCGACAAGGCGCTTTTAGAAGAAGACGAAGTTGACCCCTACGATGTCGCCGCCGAAAGGGGAATGCAAGCTACTGCAGACCTCTTTGGTATTGAGCGTGAAGAGGGAGAGCGCGGCGTTATCCCTGCCATTGGCGGAGTGGCGGCGGTAGCCGCTGAGACAATGCTTCCGGGCGTAGTGTCTGAAGAACGTGAAAGCGTAGTTACAGATCAAGAAGCACGGGATCGTATGATCGCACAAGTGGCAAAAGGTAGGCCCGGTGCGAGGCGGCTTGCAACAGCCGCAGAAGCTAGACTAGCTGGCAAACCCTAACGGAGGAAATCATGCCAAACAATAATTACAACTACGGCGAAGGATACATCAACGCCGCTTGCACTACATCTGTCGATGATCAGATGGGTGCGGATCAGCTTTACCGCGAAGGTCTTGAGTTTGACACTCGCGCAAAAACTGACGTTCTGACCGAAGACATGCCGAAGAAGCAGACAAAGACAACTGTCGATGCGGCTGTTATGCGCCTTGCAGAAGAGCGCGATTACTAAGGAAAACTCATGGCTGACAATTTTCTAGAGCCAGACGAGGAAGCCTCTGTACCCATTGTGAACCCGGAAGAAAAGATGCCGGGTCTTGCGGGTCACATTCGCTCTAAGTTTGAAGATGCAGAGAATGGACGGTACACGTACGAACAGCGGTGGCTGCAAGCGTATAAGAACTTCCGTGGCATCTACGACTCGACAACACAGTACAGAGACTCTGAAAGGTCAAAGGTCTTCATCAAGATTACGAAGACCAAAGTCCTTGCGGCTTATGGACAAATTGTAGACATTCTCTTTGCCAACAAGAAGTTTCCTATCGTGGTTGAATCCACGCCTGTGCCGGAAGGTATCGAAGAGTTCGCCCACATGCGTACTCCTGTCGATGATCTTCCCGGCCAAACTGATCCGTACGGATTTCCGGGAGACGGTAGAGAGATCGGCCCCGGCGGACTTTCCGCATCCCAGCCGCACTCTCTCGGTACGTACGGAAAAGAGCTTGGAGACATGGTTCTTCCCGGCAAAGCTAAAGTTGGGGAGCCTCAGTTCGAACCTGCGGCGGAACAAGCCCGTCGCATGGAGAAGGTAATCCATGATCAGCTACTGGATACTAACGCAGTCAATGTCTTTAGGAAAGCTATTTTTGAATCTGCTCTCCTTGGGACCGGTGTTGTAAAGGGACCGTTTAACTTTTACAAGCGTATCCACAAGTGGGAAAAAGACGAAATGGGGGAGCGCACCTACACTCCCTACGAAAAGACTGTCCCTCGCATTGAAACAGTATCTGTTTGGGACTTTCATCCCGATCCGTCTGCCACCTCTATCGAAGACTGTGAGTACGTAATTGAACGTCACCGCATGAACAGGCAACAGCTTCGTTCCCTTATCATGCGGCCTCACTTCGACGCAGAAGCCATCCAAAACGCCATAGCCAAAGGTCCAAACTACGAGGACAAGTATTACGAAGATACTATCCGTGAGGACGAAACTGAGGCGTATTACCAAGAGAATCGGTTTGAGGTTCTTGAATATTGGGGCGTTCTAGACGCCAAGTTCGCCTATGAAGTAGGTCTGCAAGAAGCTGAAGACATGTCGGAGTTCGACCAGCTTCAAGTAAACGTCTGGGTGTGTGGCAACGAGGTTCTTCGGTGCGTAGTCAATCCGTTCACTCCCGCACGTATTCCTTACGCAGCGTTTCCGTTCGAAATCAACCCATATCAAATCTGGGGTGTTGGTGTCGCAGAAAACATGGAAGACGCCCAGATGCTGATGAACGGTCACGTTCGTATGGCAATCGACAATCTCGCTCTTGCTGGCAACCTTGTCTTTGACGTAGATGAAGCTTCTCTTGTCCCCGGACAGAATATGGATATCTTCCCCGGTAAGATCTTCCGTCGTCAGTCGGGTGTAACGGGCACGGCAATCAATGGCCTTAAGTTCCCGAACACTGCCCCTGAAAACATTCAGATGTATCAGATCAGCCGACAGCTTGCAGACGAAGAGACAGGCATCCCGTCTATCATGCACGGCCAGACGGGCGTAACCGGCACCGGACGCACAGCAGCAGGGCTGTCTATGTTGATGGGCAGTGCGGGACTGTCCATGAAGACAGTCATTAAAAACATCGACGACTACCTCTTGAAGACAATCGGTGAAGCGTACTTCCAGTGGAATATGCAGTTCAACGAAAATGTAGAAGATGTCGAGGGCGATCTTGAAATCAAGCCTCGCGGTGTAGCTGCAGTGATGCAGAAAGAAGTACGCACACAGCGCCTCACCTCACTGCTCCAGACAGTATCTAACCCGATGCTGGCACCGTTTATCAAGCTTCCGAACCTCATGCGGGAGTTGGCTATCTCACAGGATATTGATCCGGATAGTCTCGTCAACGACGTAAACGAGGCACAAGTATACGCACAGATGCTGCAAGGGATGATGGCTAATGCTCAACAAGGAACAGGCGAGGAAGCTGGCTCCGCTCCTCAACAACAAGGAATGGCCCCTAATGGAGGAGTACCTAGTGGACCTCCGGGAGTCGATGATTCGGGCCGTGGTAACGGCACAATCGGAGTCGGAACTGCGCCAAACGCAGGGGAAGCTGGCTTTACTGGAAATGCTGGCACAACTGAAGACGAACTATGAGCGAGTAGTTAAAGTCGATGGCAATTCGTAACCCACAAATAACCGAACGTACTGCAGATACCCGTGAAGGGATAGAGATGCTCAAGGACGCAATCGGACGAACTAGCGACGATCTTCGTCGTATTGTGGGTGAGGAATACGATAGTTACACTCAGACTCAAAAAGAACTTGCTGAAGAAGTATTCTCGCAGCGAAACATGTTCTTCAACCCAGATGGAACAGCCCGCGCTATGGTCGGGTCGGAGCCTAACAGATACGCAGGTAAAACGTTTGACGATGCACTCCTTGGAAAAGTAATTCGCGAAGCTGCCCCTCTGTATAAAACGCCCGATACGATGGGTGAGGGTCTTGTCAATCGCGAATATCAAGAACAAACACAGCGCGATAAATACATGGAGATTCAGCCCGCTCCTCCGACTTATTATGAAAGACGTAAAGAGGAAGAAGAAAAGAAACTGCCGTCTGAGGTGGACGACTTTTCCGGTTACGCGGAAGGCATGAATCGGATTGAGACTGAACTTGATCCTGAGTCCCCGAACTTTCGTCAGAAGCTGGCAGAAGGCGGAGAAGCCGAAAATCCAGCCATTAACTTCTTTACGTCTCAGCGCACTTACACTCCCGAAGAGTATCAAGGATACGTCAATTTTTACGGCGGCAGTTTGGGGACGGGCGTTGATGTCACGACAGTCGCAGAAGATGAGGACGAAGACGAAGACACTACCCCTACTGTTCTGTCTGATCAAGCCCTTCGTCCAGTCGGTGATGAAGAGGCCATAGTCTCTGCCACACAGTACGCTTTAGGCCAGCAGGGACGACGTTCTGCGTTTGATGTTCGTTCGTACAGCTACGGTGACGGATCTAGCGATTTTGACTTAAATATAAAAGATTTCGCGAAAGCGGGCACACAAGACCTTTCAGATAGCTTTGTAAAGGACTATATGAAGGCTACAAAAGGACCGGGCATTCAAGCCGATGTAAAGAAAGAGGGTGCGATTGCCCCTATATCCGCCGGGATGGGTCCAGTTCTTGCCACAGCCGCTGGCACCTTCATGGGGAAGCAGGTAGAAGCTCCCTTTGGAAAAGAGACTACTCTTCGTCCCGCTGGCTTGGCTGGTTTCGCCCTTGACGCGGCGCTTCACTTTCACACAAAGAATGCAGCCGCTGTAAATCTTGTCGGCGGTAAAGCTGGCTCACTGATGACTGTCAACAATATGATGGTTAGTCGCGCACCCGGTGATTACAGGTATACTGGCAACCTCGGCAATCTGTCCCAGCAGCAGATGCTCGGTATTGAAGCGACAAAAGAAGGCTTCATCTCCGGCACCCTCAAGGACGAGTACGACAACAATACAAATACGTGGTCGAAGACCGGCATGAAGGGTCTGATGGATGCGGATGCCGCCTTTAGAGTGGGCGGCAACGTCTCTGAGACGGGTTACTTTATCGGCACATTTGGCGGTGGTGCCAAGCTGACAGGTGCTGCAGGAACAAAGAACGAGCAGTTCGCTGCAGCCTACGACGCCGCAAGATCAAAGTACGGTGTTACAGAGGCACAGTTCGTATCCGCACTTCAAGAGGCGCAAGCCAAGACAGGCGCTTTTGGCACTGTCAGCGGGAAGCATAGAGACGCTACATACCTTTCTGATGCTCTTACTCGTATGCAGCGCGAGAATGCTATGTCTGGTAAGACTATCGCGCAGCAGACTGCAGCCGAAACTCCTCAAAGCGAAGCTGCCGCAAAGGCCGGTCCTCAAGATAGCGGCGATGACAGCGGCGATTACTACTCGGCGGCTCAAGCCGAAGCGGATATCATGGAAAGCTTTGGCGGCTCCGAGGACGCGGCGGATTACTCTTTTGACTTTGGGTTCCGAAAAGGTGGTCGCGTCGGCCTACAGCAGGGCGGGCAAGCTATGGCCACACCCGTTGGCTTTGTTGAAGGTCCACCGTCAAAATTCAACGATGATCAGAAGGTAGCTGACGACAAGAATATGCAGGTCGAGGAAGGCACCTTTGTCATCAACGCTGCCGCTGTAGAAGAAGCTGGCAGTCAAGACATCAAGAAGATGATACTTGAGGCATACGCTGCAGCCCGTGAACAGGGCGTCTTTAAGGTAGATCGCCCGGTGTACGAGAAAGCAGTGGATGTGGCGGTATCTCGTGGCGAGGTAATCGTACCGCCCCAACTGGCCCGAATCATTGGTTACGACCGTCTCCGTAAGATCAACAATCGCGGTAAAAAAGAAACACAAGAACGTATCGAAGAGAGCGGCCAGCAGCCTACGGGGGCAGCAATCGGTGGATTCCTGAGTAAATTGTTTGGTCTTGGAGAGGAAGATCCCCAGCCTAAAATCGCTGGAACTCCTTCCGAAGATCAGGGTTTTGTTGAGCGCCCACAAGATCCACCCGCCGGTCCTATTCAGGCTGCACAGCCCTCTACTCCGCTCCCTGCACCTTCTGAGTACGAAGAGACAGTACGCAGCGCCCTTCAAGTAGCCGAGGATAACAAGAAGACAGGCTACGTTCCCACGAATGCGAGTGGTGTAACTATTGGTCGAGGATTCGATATTGGCCAGCACTCCATCACTGATTTGGAACGTATGGGCCTTAGTTCAGAAATGCTGGCAAAGCTTACTCCGTATGTCGGCAAAAAGAATGAACAAGGTCGTTTCGTTCCTAAAGTGGGGGCCAAAGCCCGCGCAGCGTTGAAGAAAGATCCGCTGACTATCGAAGATCAAAAGACTCTTGAAGACTTGAACTTGACTGTCCAACGAAAGAAGCACGAAGAGTTCGAGGCATTTCTTAAAAGCTACAACATTCCTTCCCCGAACAATCCCGTAGACAAGGCGATTATGTTCACTGAATATTACGTCGGCAATTTCAAGACTAAGCCGGGTAAAGGTAAGGAAGGTTCTTTCCGTAACAAGGATAAGAGCAGACACGTAACTATTAGACACAGTTTCTTAAAAGGCTTTCAGGGCGGTGACGCATACGACGCTCTTTACGACGGCATCATTAAGCCTCTTCGAGGCAAGTCGTCCGATAAAGCCAGACAGACACGTAACCGTGCTGATCGCATGATTAGCTGGTACGCAGAAAACAAAGATTTTCCCTCGGTAACCGAGCCTATGGTTTATCCATCGCTTCCAAAACCGGAAAAACCTGAACGGCCTTTAGGGGTGTTACCGAAACCAAAACCCAAAAGGGATTCGTCGGCTACCCGTTAATACGGCCCCGACACAACCGGAGCGGCTACCCACAGCCAAGTGGCCCCGCAAGTGAGGTAATAAAATGGCAAAACGAGTGAAAGGCCACCGTGCCAACAAGCCGAACGACTCATTCGGCACAGTCAACAATGACACTCTGTATCGTGGAAAGTACCGCGACGAAGTCTACAACGAAGACGACGATGAAGCGGAAGAAGCTGTAGAGGCACAACAAGCGGACCCCGAAGAGGCCACTCCGCAGGAAAGCACCAGCTTCGTAGAACAAAAACAAGAAACCGACCACGACTACAAAAAACGGTATGATGACTTGAAAAAGCATTATGATGCCAAGATTTCTGAATTCAAACAGGAGATCGAAGGTCTTAAAAACGGAGCATCCGGCCAGACGGCACAACTGCCGCAGGGCATGTCTCCGCCCCGGACCCTAGAGGAGCTTGAAGAATTTAGGCGGCGGTATCCTGAAGTGTTCGAAGTAGTCCAGACTGTTTCGTCGCTGCAGACCGAGGCGCAGGTTTCTGAACTTCGTGAAGAGTTGGGAACTATAAAGGAACGAGAAAAAGAACTTGAGAAGCAGAGTGCCTATCAAGAACTTCTCAACTTCCACCCTGATTTTGATACCATCAAACAGGATGAAAAGTTTCTGGCTTGGCTTGAAGATCAGCCTTCGTCAATCGCTGACGGCATCTACAAAAACAATACGGATGCAAAGTTGGCAGCACGGGTCATCGACCTATACAAGGCCGATGCTGGCCTAAAAAAGAAACCTTCTAAGAAATCATCATCTGCCGCAGAGGCAGTGACTCGGCCCGCAGCGCGGGAAGTCTCCTCCGCCAAGGGTGATGGACGAATCTGGAAGGCATCAGAAATCGGCAAGATGAAGCCGTGGGAATTCGAGAAGATGGAAGCAGAACTCGATGCCGCACGGGCAGAAGGCCGAATCGACTACAACAACTAACCTTAAACCTCAAATAGGAAGGAAAGATCAATGGCTTTTGATCGCGCTGCAGGTCACAACAACCTGCCTTCCGGTAACTTTACGCCGGAAATCTTCAGCCAAAAGGTTCTCAAATTCTTCCGTCGCGCTTCGGTTGCAGAAGATATTACGAATACCGACTACGCTGGCGAAATCGAGAACTTTGGCGACACCGTTCGCATCATCAAGGAACCAACCATCACGGTTTCTTCGTATGCGCGTGGTTCAGTAGTAAACCCGCAGGACTTGGCTGACGATCAGACAACTATGGTTGTCGATCAGGCCAATGCTTTTGCATTCAAGATTGACGACATCGAAGAGCGTCAGTCTCACGTTAACTTCGAGGCACTTGCCACCTCTTCGGGTGCGTACTCCTTGAAGCGTAACTATGACGCCAACATCCTGACTGCTATGGCATCGGGTGCGGGTCTGACCGGCGAGTCCGGTGCTGAAACTGCACAGATTTCCGACATCGGTACTCTGGGTTCGGCTCTCGACATCGGTGGTGCAACCACTCCGGGCGACACTGCAGTCAACACCATGCTGGTGATGGCTCAAGCCCTCGACGACCAGTCTGTTCCGGAAGAGAACCGCTGGTTCGTTGCTCCTCCGGC
>Ga0208899_1000623_pt1 | contig 26576 bp, 36 predicted proteins | sample VirMetDEL_Nov_24_FD_184518 | JGI IMG/M metagenome (GOLD analysis project Ga0208899, IMG submission 184518) | Aqueous microbial communities from the Delaware River and Bay under freshwater to marine salinity gradient to study organic matter... | ecosystem: Environmental > Aquatic > Marine >... | reverse complement strand
CAGGGGGTCTGGGGGATGGTCAATCAAACCCACACAACCGCCGCCAGATCGGCCAGCCCGACCCGGAGTTAACCGAGATCCAGTTGACAGCCGAGGCCATCTGCCACGCCTACATCCGCGCGGTGCAGCAGGCGACCGGGCAGGTGCGCCTATTCGACAACGAGATCACGCAGGCGCGCCGCCTCGCTGTCGAGGGCCACAAGCCGGCAGACGTAACGGCAGCAACGCTGGTGGTATGCGACAAGGCGCTGGAGCGCAGGGCAGGGGTGCCGGCTCTCGCTGACGTTGCAAGGGCCATCGCCGATGCGTAGCGCGACGCAAACGTCGGTTTGCTTTTGTACGGCACGCTGCGAGGGCGCGGATCTGCGCCAGCGCAAAAGGCGACCCCTTGCCCCTCCCGGCCTCCGCGCTGTAGGGGGGTGTCCCACAAAAAATTTTCCCCACATCCGGGGGATGCTATGATCACGCAGGGCGATGGCCGCTACGCCGACTTTCTGCGTCTGGACCTTTGCCCCAAGTGTGAGGCGGCGCTGAATAAGCACAGCGACAACGGGCTGCGCATTGAGCGCCACTGCCCGGTGTGCAATCTTAAGATCATCGAGTATCGGGAGAAGGACAGAGGCAATGGATAGATTTGATTTGCTCGACGCCGCCAAGGAGGCAGTCGAGGAGCGCGGCGAGGAATATGGTTCGCCTTGGGAAAATCACGAGCGGATCGCGGTTATGTGGACCGCAATAATGGGCATTGAATTTGAGCCTGAGCAGGTCGCGCTGTGTTTGGCGGCAATGAAGATTGCGCGGCTGGCGCATAACCGCGATCATCAGGATAGCTGGAAGGATCTGGCTGGATACGCGGCAGTAGGATCGGAGTGTTTGCATGAGCGCGAAAAAACCGCCGACTATTAGACAGCAGCGCGCCGCGCTTGCGTCTCAGGACGAGGAGCGGCGCGAGGCTGTCGTGCAGGAGCTGGAGGCCATCGGCGCTGGTGAGGCGACTGATGTGATCCAGTGGGACGCTATGGGGCAGGTCACGCTGACGCCGTCCGCTGATTTGCCTGAGCGCGCGCGTCGCAGCATCAAGAAGGTGAAGGTTACGCCCAATCAGTTTGGCAACGTGATTGAGGTTGAGATGCACGACAAGTTGGCTGCGTTGCGGTTGTTGGCGAAGCATCGCGGCCTGTTGGAGCCGAATGCTGACAATCAGAAGCCGAGCATGATTGGCATTAACATCACCGGCCCGAAGGCGACGATTGTGGATGTAGACGATGGGTGACGTTATCAGCATGCGCGATTACATGTCCTGCCGGTTCTTCCCGGAGCCGGTGATATGTGGGCATTGCGAGGAAGAGACGCGCGGCGTTGTGTTTGACAGCACGGCTTGCGTGCTTTGCACTGAGTGCGAGATGGCGCTGTTGATTGTTGCGCCTGAGAGTTATCAGGGCTTCACGGTTGTAACATTTTCGCCGGAGGATTAATGGCTAGGTCATCACGCGCGACTGACAGGTCGCCACGCAGACGCAAGGAGCCGACGACCGAGGCGTTGGCTGGTTTGAATTTGGATTTTTCGGGCAGTCCGACGGTATGGCAATTCTTGAACGACGACAGTTTTGTGCGTGGCTTGATGGGGCCGGTCGGCTCTGGCAAGACGTTTGCTTCATTAGCCGAGGTTATGTTGAGGGCAGTGAAGCAGGAGCCGTCGCCTATTGATAATATCCGCTATACCAGATTTGCAGTAATACGAAACAGCTACCCGGAATTGCGCACTACGACGATCAAGACGTGGCAGGAGATCTTCCCTGAGAATGTCTGGGGGCCGATGCGCTGGTCGCCGCCTATTACGCACCACATCAAGCTGCCGCCGCGTGACGGTGCGGCTGGCGTTGACTGTGAGGTGATTTTTCTGGCGTTGGATCAGCCGAGGGATGTGAGGAAGCTGCTGTCGCTGGAATTGACTGGCGGCTTCATCGATGAGGCGCGGGAGCTGCCGAAGGCTGTGGTTGACGGTTTGACATCGCGTGTCGGTCGTTACCCGACAAAGGCCAATGCCGGCTGCACTTGGCGCGGCGTGTGGATGTCCACCAACCCGATGGACAGTGACCACTGGTGGCCGGGTCTGGCTGAGAAGAACCCCATTCGCGGCAAGTATCCTTGGAAATTTTACAAGCAGCCCGGCGGTGTTGTTGAGGGTACTGCCGAGCATGAGGATAATATCTTCGCGGCTGGCAAGCACTGGATCAACAACCCGCGCGCTGAGAATGTGAATAATCTGCCGCCCGGATATTACGAGCAGCAGCTTGCCGGCAAATCACTGGATTGGATCCAGTGCTATGCCGGCGCGCAGTATGTCTACGTGCAGGACGGCAAGCCGGTGTGGCCGGAGTTTTCTGACAGCGTGATGTCTGGCGATGTCGAGATTGAGCCGGGCTGGCCTGTCCATATTGGCTTGGACTTTGGCTTGACGCCTGCGGCTGTGTTTGGGCAGAAGATGGCGAACGGTCGCTGGCATGTGGTCCACGAGCTGGTGGCGTTTGATATGGGCTTGGAGCGGTTCTGTCATCACTTGGTGTCGGACATCCAGCAGCACTTCCCGAAGTCGGACGTGCTGATCTGGGGCGACCCGGCCGGCGTGAAGCGCGACGAAATCTTCGAGGTGACGGCGTTTGAGCATATGAGGACGCTGGGCTTGCACGCTAGGCCGACCAGCTCTAATGATTTTATGGTGCGCCGCGAGGCTGGCGCTATGCCGATGAACCGGATGGTCGCCGGCAAGCCCGGCCTTGTGGTGAGCAGCAAATGCACCCGCACCCGCAAGTCGCTGGCCGGCGGCTATCACTTCAAGCGGATTGCCGTCGGTGCCGGCTACGAGCGGTTCCGCGACGCGCCGAATAAGAATGAGCACAGCCACGTTGGCGATGCGTTTGGCTATTTGATGCTTGGTGCCGGCGAGGTGCGGTCGATCACGCGCAACAGTCAATTCAGCCAGCAGTTCAAGCAGCTCAAGGCAAACACTGACTTCAGCGTGTTCTGATGATCACCAACGATCCCGGCGTCAGTTTTGTGCCGTTCCACTGGGGGCATGCCTACGCGATGGATCTGCGCCCCTTTGACGCGGACTATTTTGACAGCGTGCCGAATTTTCGGGAGATGCTGCGCCAGTATCAGGCGACAGGCAACGCGCAAACCGCGATTGTTGGCGGCAAGATCGTCTGCTGCTTCGGCTATGTGAAGCTGTGGCATCAGGTTGCCGAGATGTGGATGCTGACAGGCGACCAGATTGCATCGCATCCGGTTGCGCTCACTAGGGGCGCACAACGATATATCAACCACATTGCGTCCAAAGAGAAACTGCAACGGTTGCAAGTCACTGTAAATACACGACATGACCTTGCTATGCGGTGGGCAGATGCGTTAAAATTCACCCGCGAGGGCGTCCTGCGAAACTATGGTGCAGACGGCGCTGACTACATGATGTTTGCGAGGTATTTTTGATGGGTGGTTTGATTAGCCCCAGAGTTCCATCCCCACCACCGCCGGATCCGGAGGTGGTCGCGGCTCAGGAACGGCAAGAGCAACGCCTGACCGAGCAGGAGCGCCAGAAGATGGCGCAGATCGCGGCACGCCGTAGGGCGCGCATGATTGGTGGTCGCCGCTCGTTGCTGTCGCCGGACAGACCTGATGCCGAGATGGGCATCCAAGAGACGTTGGGCTAGGTTATGGCTGATCCACGCGGTGAAAGCAGATACTCCGGCGGCGCTACTTTTGGTGGCGGTCGCAGCAGGTCGGCCGCCAGTCGCAGCCCAAGCCGGCAACAGGCCATCCAAAACGTGCAAGAGCGTGAAGAGCGCGCACAAGCGCAGCCAATGATCCCATCGCTTGCGGCGATCATTGGCGGCGGCATCGGATCAATGATGCGCCAAAACATCATCCGCCAGATCGAGGCCGGCGGCACGCCTGTCCGAGAGAATGGTATGGTCATCGGCGTCATGTCCAATGGCCGCTACACGGGCCGTCAGCGCGAGGCAGACCGTCTGGCTATGCAGGAGGCCAATCGCGGCGATGGTGCCGCTCAGGCGGCTCAGATGGGCGCGGGCGCACCACAGCCGGATCAGCCGGCAGCCGCGCCCGCCCCACCTGTCGTGCGCCGCTCGGCGCTGGCACAGCAGATTGAAGAAGAGAACCGCCGCCGGCGTGCAGCCGGTCTGCGCCGCCTCGGCGCACGCACCTTGCTGAGTGGCGACAGATTTACTGCTGACACATTAGGAGCTGGATAATGCCAAAGGTCGTATCTAAAGAGGGCAAGACCCGCCACTTTGCCTACAGCAAGGCTGGCATGAGGGCCGCCAAGGAATATGCCAAGCAGACTGGCGGTCGCATGACCGGGGCCAGCATGAAGAGCAAGATGGCGAAGAAGAAGGATGCCGGCTATGGCAAAGCCTAAGCAGGTCTGGGACAAGAAGCGCCCTAAGGGTCTGGGCAAGCCCAAGTCGCTGTCGTCTGCGCAGAAGCGCACAGCGATGCGCGCCGCTAAAAAGGCCGGGCGTCCCTATCCAAACCTGATCGACAACATGAGGGCGGCGCGTGGCTAGATCCCCAGCTTGGCAACGCAAGGCCGGCAAGAACCCATCAGGTGGCCTCAACGAGGCAGGCCGGCGCTCTGCAAAGGCGCAGGGCATGAACCTGAAGCGCCCGGTCAAGTCTGGCGACAATCCGCGCCGGGCCAGCTTCCTCGCGCGTATGGGCGGCATGCCCGGACCTGAATACAAAGACGGCAAGCCTACGCGCCTGCTCTTGTCGCTGCGCGCTTGGGGCGCTAGCTCCAAGGCCGACGCGAAGAAGAAGGCCGCAGCAATCAGCAAGAGGAACAAAGCCAGTGCATAGCGTCGAACAAATCATGAAGCGTCACGACGCAGCGCAGCGTCGAAAGGACAACTGGCGGCAGATCTATGAAGATTGCTACGAGTTCGGACTGCCGCAGCGTAACCTGTATGATGGCTACTATGAGGGTGGTGGATCGCCCGGCCAAAACAAGATGGCGCGCGTGTTCGACAGCACCGCCATCAATGCCGTACAGCGTTTTGCCAACCGCATCCAGTCGGGCCTGTTCCCGCCATACGCCAACTGGTGCCGGCTGGAGCCGGGCGCTGACATCCCGCAGGATCGCGCCATTGAGGCGCAGGCGGCTCTGGATATCTACGCTGAGAAAATGTTTTCGGTACTGCGCCAGTCCAATTTTGATCTGGCGATGGGCGAGTTCCTGCTGGATCTGTCAGTCGGCACTGCCGTCATGCTGATCCAAGACGGCGACGACATGACGCCAATCCGCTTCACGGCTGTCCCGCAGTATCTGGTCGCCATTGAAGAGGGCGCGCACGGCAAGGTGGACAATGTCTACCGCCGCATGCGCCTGAAGGGCGAGGCCATCCAGCAGCACTGGCAGGACGCCGAGCTGCCGGATCGCTTGCAGCGCATGATCGCGGACAAGCCGACGCAGGAAATCGAGCTTCTGGAGGCCACGCTGTATGACATTGAGCAGGGCGATTTCTGCTATCACGTCATCTGGCCGGAAGGCAAAAGCCAGCTTCTGATGCGCCGCATGAAATCATCGCCGTGGATCGTCGCGCGCTACATGAAAGTGGCCGGCGAGGTCTATGGGCGCGGTCCGCTGGTGACGGCTATCCCCGACATCAAGACATTGAACAAGACGCTGGAGCTGCTCCTGAAGAACGCCAGCCTGTCGATTGCCGGCGTCTACACGGCGGCAGACGATGGCGTCCTAAACCCGCAGACCATTCGCATCGCGCCGGGTGCCATCATTCCTGTGGCGCGCAACGGTGGTCCGCAGGGTGAGAGCTTGCGGCAGATGCCGCGCTCCGGCGACTTTAATGTCAGCCAGATCGTGATCAACGACCTGCGCATGAACATCAAAAAGATCCTGCTGGACGACACCCTGCCGCCAGACAATATGTCGGCCCGGTCTGCCACAGAAATCGCAGAGCGCATGAAGGAGCTGGCCAGCAATCTGGGCAGTGCCTTTGGTCGCCTCATCACCGAGACAATGGTGCCGATGATTGCCCGGATCCTGTATGTGATGGATGAGCGCGGCCTGATTGAGATGCCGCTGAAGGTCAATGGCCTTGAGGTCAAGGTGGTGCCAATCAGCCCCATCGCTCAGGCGCAGAATATGGGCGACATTGAGAAGATCATGCAGTGGGTGCAGATGGCATCCGCGCTCGGCCCAGAGGGGCAGATGGCGGTCAAGACCGGCAGCATCCCGGACTATGTGGCTGACAAGCTCGGCATCCCGGCAGATCTGCGCACCACACCGCAGGAGCGCCAGCAGATGATGGAGCAGGCGGCAGCAATGATGCAGGCGCAAGCACAGGCAGAGGCTCAGGGCCAAGCGCCGGCACCAGCACCAGAAGGAATGTAATCAATGAACCCTGACGGTTGGGAAGGTCTGCAAGCCGCAGACCCTGAGATCGCGCACAAACAACAGGTGGATAAGGATGACGTTGATCGTCTTTATCTGCGGGTCTTCGGCAGTGACGATGGGCAAAAGCTGCTCACCCATCTGCGATCACTGACGATAGAGCAGCCGACTTGGTATCCCGGTGAGGATGCCAGCCACGGCTATGCTAGAGAGGGCCAGAATAGTCTGGTCCGAGAAATCGAGCGGCGTATCAAAAGAGCGAGAGAGCTATGAGCGAAACTGAAGGGCTGCTGGCCGATGCCAAAGTCGAAGGCGACGACAACCAGCAGCAAGCAGAAGAGCAGTCTATTTCACACTTGCAACCAGACACCGAGCCATCGGTTGATAGCGTCACACTGGCGTCAGAGGATGAAGAAATCACCTTTGAGCGGCCAGAGTGGTACCCGGATAAGTTCTGGAATGAGGATGAAGGCCCGGATCTTGAAAATCTGGTCAAGTCTTACAACGAGCTTCAGAAAAAGTTTTCTCAGGGCCAGCATAAGGTTCCGGATGAGTATGATCAGTCTATCTTTACTGAGGCTGGCATTCCAGAGGATGATGAGCTGTATGCCACTTATCGTGACTGGGCGAAGACGCACGGCGTTAGTCAGGCGGCATTTAACGAGCTGGCTGGCAAGTTCATCGAAATGGCTGGCGCGGAAAGCGAACAAGCTGCGATTTCTCACAAAGAGGAGTACGAGAAGCTAGGCCCGAATGCTGATGCCACCATCAAGTCGATGACGACGTGGGCGCAGAGCTTGGTCAACAAGGGCGTCTGGGGCGGCGATGATTTTGAAGAGTTCAAGATTATGGCCGGCACAGCGCAAGGCATGCGCGCCCTGCAAAAGGTGCGCAGCTACTACGGCGACAAGCCGATCCCGGTAGATGTCGGGCCAGTCGATGGCGCGCCATCCAAGGAAGAGCTGTCGGCTATGGTTGCCAAGCCTGAATATCAGAGCGACCCGGCATTCCGCGCAAAAGTCGAGAAGGCTTTTGAACAGGTCTATGGGACTGCGGACTACACCGCGATGTGACTTTGAGGCGGGGGCGTTTACAGCCTCCGCTTTTTTCCCTATAATCCCCCTTGACAGACAATCGCTTTCGACCTGTCAACCCCGCTTGGGGGCGTGGCGCACATGCCCAAGTCGCAGCCCTATATGGACACCTGCTTGGCGAACCAGTGTTAACTTTTGAAATGGAAGGACTGAGAAATGGCAATAGGCATTTCCAACGCTTTCGTTCAGTTGTTCGATGCCGAGGTGAAGCAGGCATATCAGGGCGCACGCGCTCTGGCTGGCGTCACCCGTGAGCGGACAAATGTCGAAGGCAATCAGGTCAAGTTCCCGAAGATCGGTAAAGGCGTTGCCACCGTGCGGGTTCCACAGACCGATGTAACTCCGCTGAACGTGACCTATTCGCAGGTCACTGCAACGATGTCTGACTACATCGCTGCTGAATACAGCGACATCTTCAACCAGCAGAAGGTCAACTTCGACGAGCGCCGTGAGCTTGTTCAGGTTGTCGGTAATGCTATTGGTCGTCGTATGGACCAGCTCGTCATTGACGCGCTGAACGCCGCATCGTCGCCATCCACTGTCGGCACCGACATTGGCGGCAGCGGCACCAACATGAACCTTGCAAAGCTGCTTGCAGCCAAGAAGGCTCTGGACACCAACAACGTACCAGCAGAGGGTCGCTGCATGATCATTCATGCCAATGGCCTGTCCGCGCTTCTTGACGAGACTGAGCTGACCAGCAGCGATTTCGCTACTGTGAAGGCTCTCAGCACTGGCGAGATCGACACGTTCCTCGGCTTCAAGTTCATCACTCTTGGTGATCGTGACGAGGGTGGCCTGCCGCTCCCATCGACCCGCACCTGCTTCGCATTCCACCGCGACGCAATCGGGCTTGGCATCGGCATGAACCAGAAGAGCGAGATCAACTACGTTCCTGAAAAAACGTCGTTCCTCGTGTCTTCGATGTTCTCGGCTGGCGCTATTGCAATCGATGACGAGGGGATCGTTAAGATCTCCGCAACCGAGTAGAGAGGGGTATAGACAATGGCTTTCGTACTTGCTGATTTCACCCCGCTTGGTGGCCAGTCCAAGGCAGGCAACACGCCGGCCCTGTATTGCTACACCACAACCGAGGCTCACACTGATGTTGACGCATCGGGCTATTTCAATGATATGTCTGACACCTTGAAGGTCGGCGACATGATCATTGTCCACGGCTCGACTGGCGGCACCCGCACTGTGACGATGCACATTGTTGTATCAAATGCCTCTGGGGTCGTTGACGTGTCTGACGGCACAGTCATCGGCGCTGTTACTGACAGCGACTAATCTGGCGGGGCAGCTTCGGCTGCCCCCCCTTTTCTTTTTTTGGAGTAGTGCTATGGCGGCTGGCGATACCAAACTATCAATCTGCTCAGACGCCTTGATTATGTTAGGCGCTACTCCGCTTTCTTCATTTGCTACCGGCACAGACGAGGCTCAGGTTGCTGACCGCCTCTATGATGATGTGCGCGACACCTTGCTGATGCAGTATCCATTTAGCTGGACGCTGAAGAAGGTGAAGCTGGCACAGCTTGCCGATGCGCCAATCAATGAATGGAAATACAAGTATCAACTGCCGGGCGATATTCTCGGCAACCCGCGCGCCGTATTCAATACCAGCTCTGTTGGCGGCCGCCCTGTGCGCGACTTTGAGATCTATGCCGGCGGCGTCTACACCAATCTGGAAGAGGTGTGGATCGATTATCAGTTCCGCCCGGAGCCTGCCATCTTCCCGCCATATTTTGTGCGACTGTTGCGCACCGCATTGGCGGCAGAGTTTGCGGAGCCGATCACTGACCAGATCACTAAGGCAGAATACTATCACGGCAAGGCATACGGATCGCCATCCGAGAATATGCGCGGTGGCCTCATGCGCGTTGCTATCAACATCGACGGCGCAAGCCAACCATCGCAAAACATCCAAGAGTTCCCCATAGCCGACATCAGGTACTAGCATGAGCCGCATCATTCAGATCCAGAATGATTTCACCAGCGGTGAGCTAGACCCGAAGCTGCGCGCGCGTACTGACATCGCGCAGTATAAGTCTGGCCTGACCACAGCGCGCAACGTCAGCATCCAGCCGCAGGGCGGTGCCAAGCGCCGCGACGGCACAAAGTTTATTTCGGACCTGCCCAGCACTGCTGCCAATGGGGTTCGGATGATCCCCTTTGAGTTCAGTGTAACTGACAGTTACATGCTGGTGTTCTTCCCAATGCAGGGTTATCCAGATTATGCGAGGATGTACGTTTATAAAAACGGCCAGCAAATCACAAATATTAATGGCACTGGCAATCTTTACTTAAACATCTATCAGTTTGGTCAAGATGAAATACCTGAGATAAATTGGGTACAAAGCGCCGACACTGTGATCATTGTCCACGAGGACATGCCGCCGACCAAGATCGTGCGCGGCGCTACAGACAGCGACTGGACCGCCAGCGTCATCGAGTTTGATCATGTGCCGCTGTATGCGTTTGAGTTTGATGTTCACAGCCCACAATACACCATCACACCGTCTGCTGTGAGCGGCAACATCACCATCACCGCGTCGTCTGTCACCACCGACACAGGGTCGGCGCAGGCTGGCGGCGCTGACACGATCACGCTGAAGGCGGCCAGCAGCTTTACCGCTGACGACCAGCCGAATGGCATGTTCATTGAGATCACCGCCGGCACAGGATCCGGGCAGAAGCGCCACGTCGAGGACTACGTCGCATCGACCAAGGTGGCGACTGTCTACCCGGCGTGGGACACTGCGCCCGATGCAACATCAAACTACGAAATTAAAGCGTTCAGTTCTGCCGCTGTCGGAGAATACGTTACCGCTGAAAATGGATTTGGCCGGGCTAGGATCGTTGAATTTGTCAGCGCCACAAGCGTGAAAGCATATGTAGATATCCCGTTCTTTGACACCAACGCCATTGTGGCAGGCGACTGGAACAGTGAACACGGCTACGAGGAGGTCTGGTCGGCAACGCGCGGCTACCCGCGCAGCGTGACGTTTCACGAGGGTCGCCTGTTCTTTGGCGGCACCAAGAGCCGGCCATCGACACTGTTCGGATCCCGCGTCTCTGATTTCTTCAATTTCAATCCGGGCGAGGCTTTGGCTGATGACGGCGTCGAGGCAACGCTTGACACCGGCACGTTCAACGCCATTGTCGACATCTTCTCTGGGCGCAACTTGCAGGTCTTCACCACCGGGGCCGAGTTCTTTGTCCCGCAGACGCTGGACGAGCCGATCACGCCAAGCAACCTGATTGTGAAGCAGCAGACGGCATTCGGCATGAAGCCGGGCATCCGCTTGCAGAACGTGGATGGATCCACGCTGTTCATCCAGCGGCAAGGCAAGGCGCTGCAAGAGTTCGTATTTAGCGACAGCGTGCAAGCCTACACGTCATCCAAGATCTCGCTGCTGTCGTCTCACCTGCTGAAATCGCCAGAGGAGATGGCAGTGCGCGTCGCCACGTCTACCGACGAGGGCGACCGCCTGATGATCGTTAATGGCGATGATGGCAGTATCGCGTGCTACACGCTGCTGCGCAGCCAGAACGTGATCGCGCCGGCAGAGTGGACAACCGACGGCGAGTTCGTCAACATCGGCGTTGATGTGGATGACATCTATGTTGTGGTCAAGCGCACCATCAACGGCTCGGATGTCTACTATGTCGAGCTGTTCGACGCCGATGTGCTGCTGGACAGCGCCAAGACTGGCGGTGCTGCAAGCTCGGTCACGATGGATCACCTAGAGGCTGAGACGGTCAAGATCATCCGCGACGGCGTCATTGAGCCTGACCAGACGGTGCCGGCATCGCCTTACACTGTTACATTCGCCACAGCGGCCACCAGCAGCTATCAGGTGGGCATTAACTTCACCCCAGAGGTAAAGACACTGCCGGTCGAGCCAAACCTGTCCAGCGGCTCTCTGAAGGGCTTTAAGAAGCGCATCTTCGAGGTGAATGCCGAGCTGTTCGAGACGCAGGCGCTGACGATCAATGGCAAGCTAGTGCCGTTCAGGAATTTTGGCGGCGGTGTTCTGGACAGCTCGGTTGAGGAATTTACCGGCATCAAGACATTGCACGGTATTCTGGGGTATACTTATGATGGGCAGATCACCATCGGCCAGACGGTGCCGCTGAAAATGACACTGCTGGGTATCGATTACAAAGTGAGCGCGGGACAGTAGGATGGGTGCAGGTGCAGCAATGCCGCTGATGGCGGCGTCAGCTTTCATGTCATTGCAAGCGGCAAGCACGCAAGCGCGTGGCTTGCAAGCGCAGGGCGCGTATGCGCGACTGCAAGCAAAGCAGGAAAGCCTCAAATACAAGCAGAACGCTGTTGCCGTTCTGGACAACATTCTTCAGACATCAGCAACAATCACCGCCAAGGCGGCTATGGGCGGCGTGGATCCCTTCAGCGGATCTGCCAAGGCGTTGCGCGACTATGCTGTCGCCAAGGGCGCACAGGAGCTTTACACGACGCAGGAGGGCGAGATCATCGCGCTTGCCGGCGGCAGAATGCAACAGCAGCAGTATGCAATGCAGGCGACGGCGGCCCGGCAGGCTGGCTTTGCCAGCGCCATTGGCAGCTTGGGATATGGCTTGCAGATGCAGCAAAGCATAGGAGGTCCGGGTGGCACGACTGCCTAGATACAGGCCGCTGGGGGCGCGTATCTCCAGCCTGCCAACGGTAGACTACGCCGGCACAGCACGCGCACAGGCGCGGGTGGCGCAGACTATCGGTCAGCAGCTCGACCGTATGGCCAGCGTTGCATTCCGCGAGGCCGAGATACAAGCCAAGATTGAAGGCGCTGAATACGGCGCGACCAATGCGCCGACAGCGCAAGAGCTGCTGGATATGCAGAGCGAGGAAGAGCGCGCCGAGCTGATGCCGGGTGGCACTGGCACTGTCTATGACCGCGCGGCACGCGAGGCAGCACTGCGGGTCATCGGCGTTAATCTTGAGACGGCAGCGCGCGACGAGATCGCCACGGCGCGCATCAACGCCAAAACTAATTTCACGCCAGTTGATCAGCTAGAGACTGAGATCGACGGCATCATCAATGGCTACAGCGGCGCGCTGTATGATATATCGCCGGCTGCCGCCCCGCAGCTTCGCGCGTCACTGGCTAGTGTAGGCAACAGCGCGGCAATAGCGCACACTACGCTGATGGCCGACCGAGAGAAGAAGGCGGCAGAGTTTAATGCGACCAAGGGGATGGAGGGGATTGTCAATGATATCCAGCCCCGCGTCTACGCTGCGGCAACAAAGAGCGCGGACGAGATTGTCAACATTGTCACGTCTGAGCGTCAGAAAATTATACAGCTTGCCGACATCATCGATGACGATGCTAAGCTGGCTCAATATATGGGCGACCTAAACCAAGGCGTGGATAAGGCGCTTGTGGGTGTTGTCACAGACTGGGCGGCGCAAGATCCGATGAAGCACCGGCAGCAGTGGATTGACGGCAAGGTTGAGGATGTTGCCGTCAAAAATGTGATGGCGCTGATGACGCCTGAGCAAAGGCGTGATGCGTTCAAAGCAATCAATCAAGCTGAGAGCGATTACTATTCGCGCCTGTCGCAGCAAGAGGCTGTGACCGAGCGAGAAAACAAAGCAGAAATCACCCGCCTTGTCGGCGAGTTCAATGAGGTTTTGCGGACTGGCAACCAAGACGACGCGATGCGCGTCTACACGGCCTTGAACGATCTAGATCCTGACAAGGCCAAGTCGTACTACGATGCCTTCTTCGCAACTGGCGGCACCGACGATTTGCAGACCGTGTATGACTTGCAGCTTGCCTCCACCAGAGGTGAGCTGACTGAGGACATGATCCTAAACGCCATCAATAGCCGGCGTCTCAGCAAGACATCGTCTGGCACGTTCTTTAGTGCGCTACAATCGCAAAACAACGCCGAGCATCAGGACGCGATGCGGTTGGTGCGCGCCGAGTTTGGCATCCCAGACAGTGGCATGTTTGTTATTGATGAGGGCGGGCTGCGTGCCGAGGCGATGCAGACTGTCGCGCGGTTCCAGTCCGAGTTGATCAAAGCGGAGCGCGCAGATCCAAATGTTGATCGCATTGCTCTTGCCGAAGCATTTATCGCCAAAGGTAACGCTCAAAAGGCGCTTAAGGGTGAGCTTTCCACCTTGAAAAATAGCGTCAACAAAGTATTCAGCGACATTTTGGTAGGCGTTGATAGGGACGACAGGGCGGCAGTCGTGGCTGCTTCCTTGGCAGAAGGCAAGCGCAACCCCAATCATAAACACGATAAATTTATGGAAAATCTCAACAGAATTGATGAGATCAACGCGACGCTGGGGGCAACGCAATGAACCAGCTAGAAAAAGAAATGCTGAACACGCAGCTTGCGCTGGAGAGTGGCGTGAAGCTGCAAACCACTGTCGGCGATGACGGCATGACCTACTCCGAGGTGTTCATCCCAGAGGCGCAAGGTTTTTACACTGAGGGCGATGCGCCGACGATGCGTGAGCTGGGCGTGACTGGCGACCCGGCAAAGGTTGCCGGCGCTGGCGCTGCCACTGTTGGCGGTCTAGGGGTGGGCGGCCTTAGCGGCATTGCCGGGCTGGTGCCAGATCTTTTGTCTATGGCGGCGGGGCCAGAGCTGCAATCATTTGCGGATGAGTTCAAGGCGCAGTACGGCACTGAGGCGTGGCGCGAGTATGCTTTTGGTGAGATCGATAAGCTCGACATCCCAGAGCAATACAAATTCCTGATGAAGGACGCAGCAATGGTCGGCGAGGTCACTGGCCTGCCGGGTGCTGTTGGTGTTGCCAAAGCAGTCCCAAAGGCCGCCGCAAAAAAGGCAGCAAAGAAAACAAAAGGGGCTAAATAATGGCGCGCATCACTGAAGATCTGGACGAGATGCAGATTGCTGCGGAGCTGGAGCAGCAGTCTATGGTTGCGCCCGGTGACGTGCCGCAGGCAGAGACGCCGCCAGCCATTGAGGCTATTGAGGGCGCGGAGCCTATTGCCACCACAGAGGCAGAGCCTGTGCAGGTGGCGGGTCTTGATGATGTGTTCGCGCTTGGCGGCAAGCTGATGGGCAAGGCCAAGGAGCGTGTCAAAGCGGCTGAGAAGCGCATGACGCCGGGTGTGCCGGCAGAGCCAGTGCAAACCATCGGCGGCGCTACTGTGGTGCGTCAGGCAGATCCGGCAGACATTGCGGCTCTGGATGAGATCCTCGAAAGTGACTACACCAAGGGCTTGAACCTGCCGGCCATCATGACTGCGTCTGGCGACTTTGATCTCGCCGGCTACATGCAGCAGGTCAAGAACCTGAACAAGGATCTGTTCGAGAGCGCACGTCGCGGCACACTCAACTATGACAGCCTGCTTGAGTTGGCCGAGCAGCAAGGCACCGACCGCGTCCTGCAAAAGTGGCTGACACGCGAACCCGGCAAAGGCGAGACGGCAGAGGATGTGCTGGCTGGCCTCATCTTGGCGCGAGATCTGACGCGGCAGACAGCCAAGGCGTTTGAGGATGCACAAGCTGCTAGTGACCCTGAGACGCGCCGCAAGCTCTTTGCCAATGCCGCGCAATATATGACGATGGAGTTCACGCTATACTCCAATCTGTCAGGCTCAACCAGTGAGGCCGGGCGCTTGCTTTACGCTATGCAGCAGGCACAGAAGGTCGGCGTCGATGTGCGGCGCGGCGATGAGCTGATGAAGATCTTGGAGCAAGAGGGCGTCGATGTTGAGCATCTCGGCGAGATGTACCTTGCCATCCCAGCGGCGTCCCGCCCACAGGTGGTGCAGGGTCTGTTTAGCAAGGGCGGCGATGTCCTGACCGAGATCTACATCAATTCCATTCTGTCTGCGCCCACGACGCATATGGTGAACGTGGCCGGCAATGGCATGTTCAGCATGTATAAGGGCGTCGAGGAAATGCTGGCTGGTGGCATTGGCGCTGCACGCACATCGCTTGGCATTGGCGGCCCAGAGCGCGTCTATGTGCGCGAGGGGCTGATCCAGCTCGACAGCATCAGGGCCAGCTTCAATGACGCGCTGATCGTGGCCGGCAAGTCTTTTGTAACAGAAGAGCCGGGCGACGTTGTCTCCAAGTTTTCATCCAAGATCGATGTCCGCAACCGGCGCGCCATTGGCACGACTGGCGACATGACCGAGATCTTCAGACAATTCCGGGACGGCAATTACAGCGCCGGAGCTGTTAACACACTCGGCACTGCGGTGCGCATGTCTGGCCGCTTCCTGTTGGCGGAGGATGAGTTTTTCAAGGGCATCGCCTACCGCGCGTCGGTGAAGAAGCAGGCGCTGTCCCGTTCGCTGGCGCTGTATGACGAGATGATGCTGGGCGGCAAGACCGCAGAGGAAGCCAACGCAGCAGCCGCAGCGGAACACGCGCGGATCCTGAACGACCCGCCAGACACAGTGATGGAGACAGCCGGAGAGGCGGCGCGTGAGCTAACTTTTCAAGGTGATTTGGATGGCTGGCTGGGAAGCGCGCAGGGGGCAATGAGCCACCCTGCGGTCAAAATTTTTGGCGTGCCGTTCTTCAGGACACCGACCAATGTGGTCAAAGAGGTTGGAGCCAGATCGCCTTTAGTTATGGCACACCCTAAATTTATCGCAGATGTAAGAGCAGGTGGCCGCCGGGCAGATATGGCACTCGCCAAGTTTACGCTGGGCAGTGGGATTATGGCCAGCTTTGCCTATATGTCTGCCGGCCTATCTGGGCCGCGCAATGATGTCATCATTATGGGCGCGGGTCCGACAGACCCGCAGGCGCGTCAGGCTATGGACCGTCTGGGCATCAAGCCGTACACAATTAATATCCGAATGGATAATGGTGAATACAAAGGCGTCACCTATTCGCGTCTAGACCCGCTGTCCGGCATGCTGGCAATGTCTGCCGACTTTGCATATTACGCGCAGCATGAAGAAGATATGGATGGCATCACGCGCGTGGCCACCGCTGGTGGGTTGGGCCTTTACAATTACGCGATGGAAATGCCGTTCCTTCAAGGCGCGTCTGAGCTGGCTGCGCTGTTGAGCGGCACCGACAATGAGATGAAGTTTGAAAAACTTCAACGGTTCATGACTGAGCGCCTCACGACTGCCGGGTTGTCTGCCCTGCCGACTGTGTCCTCTATGGGTGCAACCATTGAGCGGCGTCTGGATCCATACGCATCCAACACGATGCTGCCAGCGGGTGACCTTGCCGGCGTACCCATCACCGAGCTGCCGCCATTCATGCAGGGTTTTTACACTGCCCTGCAAAAAGCGTATGCGCGTAACCCGCTGTTCAGTGACAAGGTGCCGCCATCCCTCAACTTGTGGGGCGAGAAGCGCACGCAGGGTGATGGCCTAAACTACGAGATGTGGTCGCCGATCCGCATCACCAATTCTAAGTATGCTGGCGTCGATAAAGAGCTGATGTCTTTGGGTGACGGCATTGCAATGCCGAGCAAGAAGATCAGCGGTGTTTTGCTTAATGCAGAGCAATACAACTACATGATTGAGGCGATGAATAAGAAGGTGCCGGGCAAGCCGTCGTTTCTTGAGGCAATGGAGATGACTATTTATTCGGACGCATATAACAGTCTTGAATTGAAAGAGGACAAGCTGACTGTGTTGCGGAATGTTGCAAATGGCTACAAAGAAATAGGCCGCAACGCATTGCTGATGGAATATCCATCGCTGCGGGAGCGTGTTCTAAAAAGGCAGTGAATAGTGTATAATCCGACGCAAAGGATGACAGGCAATGGCTGACTACAATATCAACGCAGTGACGCGCCGCGTCGTGTTCACCGGTTCTGCCGGGTTGGGGCCGTATGCCTTCACCTTCGAGGTGCTGAACAGTGACGACGTGGCGGTATATTTCAATGCCACGCTGCTGACGATTACCACAGACTACACCGTCACCATCAATGCCAACGGCACCGGGTCGGTCACCATCGTGACTGGCGGGTCGGTGCCATCCACGCCGACCGCGTCTGATCAGATCGTCATCGTCGGCGCGCGCGACATTGAGCGCGTCACCGACTTTGTGACTGCCGGCGACTTGCTGGCGTCCAGCCTCAACGAGCAGCTCGACGCGCTGACAATCTTTGACCAGCAGGTGGCAGAGGAGCAGAAGCGCAGTCTGCAAGCGCCGGTGTACGACCCGGCGCATGTGGATGATGGCGGCACACTGGACATGACACTGCCGGCCAAGGCAACGCGCGCAGGCAAGTATCTTTCCTTTAACACTGACGGCAACCCCATTGCGGCGTCTGGTACTACCGACACGCCAGTCAACGCGGCGATGGATACATTCGTAGGCTCCGCAACCCTTGCGGCGGCGAGGACTGAGCTGCTCACAGGCACAAACCTTGCTTTGACCGCTAACACAGTCAGCAGCAGCAACAGCAATGGCGATATCAACTTATCGCCAAATGGCACCGGCACAGTAATTATCAATACTGATCTTGATGTGGACAACATCAACATCAATGGCAACACCATTAGCAGCACCGACACTAATGGCAACATTAACTTGTCGCCAAATGGGACTGGTGAGGTTGTGATTGATGCAATCAATATCAGCAACAATGTAATTTCTGGCACCACTATTAATGGCGACATTAAGATTGAGCCGAATGGTAGCGGCATTTTGCAGTTGCCAAATGGCGCACTGGGGATCACTAATGGCGGGACGCCGGGCGCGTCACTAACAAGTGGCGTCTTGCTGTTCGCTGAAGATGTCAGCAGTAGCTCTGAGCTGAAGGTTAGGGATGAGGCTGGCAACGTAACAACACTTTCCCCGCACAACTTTGATCTAATCCCAGCCGGTGCTTCTGAAGATTTGGCTTGGTCTTACTATTCGCAAAGAGACGGCAAGACAATCAATGTGGACATGCTGAAGGCGCTGCGTGTTCTTGAACAGATTAGTGGCGAGAAGTTGGTTTACATAGAGGAGTAACAAAAATGGCAACCGAACTAGCGAGAACTTTTAACAAGTCTGAGCAGATCCAAGCACTGCCGCTCGGATCCACCCAGACCATCAGCGTCACCAGCAGCAGCGCGGCGAACAGCACCGCCTTTGCCAATGGCACGACTACAGTGCGCGTCGTCAGCACGACTGACTGCCACATCATCTTTGGCACCAGCCCGACTGCGACGACCAGCACAGCCTACCTGCCGGCAAATCAGGTGGAGTATTTCAAGGCTGACGAGGGCGACAAGATTGCCGCTATCCGAGCCAACGCAGACGGAACCCTGTATGTAACCGAGATGGCCTAATGCTGAGAAACGTCGGACTACGCAAGAGCGTCGAGCAACCTGTCCTCGACCTGAACTTTGCTGCCTCACAGATTGGCTCGAACGGTGCGCCTGACAGTCGCATCGATTTTAGCCGTGGCAACAATGCGTGGTTCGTGGACAGCGACGGCTTGGTCAAGAAGTCGCCGCATAACTTACTTTTGCAGTCTGAGGATTTCAGCACTACTTGGAGTCCTACTCGCTCAAATGTAACAACTGACGCAACAACGTCTCCGATTGGAACGCTCACTGCTGATAAGCTGTACTTAGACAGCACAAGTTCTACGTCTCATTTCGCAATTCAAAATGTAAGCATTGGGGCCGGGCAAAAACATACTTTTAGCGTTTACCTAAAGGCTGATGACCTGACACATGCTCATGTGTCTTTGATTAACAACACCTCACCATACGAATCAATTCGTATTGGCATAGACTTGTCTGACGGCTCGACAGGTTCTCTTGTGGTTGGCAATGGCGCTACCGATGGCTCTTTTAGCGTAACTGACGCTGGCAATGGTTGGTATAGGGTTGCGGTTAGCGGCATCATAGGTTCAAGCGCAACAGCTTGGGGTGTCGTTTATCTTGCAGAAAGCACCAGCACATTCATTGTTGCAACTGGTGATGGCTCGTCAGGAATTTTTGTCTGGGGTGCGCAACTCTCCCAACACACCACCCTGCCGGTAGGCAACCCCTACATCAAAACCGAAGGCAGCGCGGCCTATGCGGCACGGCTCGACCACGACCCTTCGTGGTTCATGTCGGCGGCGCAGGAGCAGAACTTGCTTGAGACCACAGACCTTGATGACGGCACTTATTATGGCCTTGGTCGCTCCACTATTGCTGAACAGTCTTCTGTCGAAAACCCCTTTGGGGGAACAGACGGCGTTTATCTGCATCTGGAGAGTGCTGTTGGCGGCTCAAGCTACATTTACGCGTTCTCTGCAACTAACTGGCAACAGTATTTAACCGAAGGCAAGCAGTACACTCTGTCTATATACGCCAAGCAATTCAGTGGGCAAAAGCTAGAGCTACGCTCACCTAACAATGATTTTAGAAACGCTAGGTTCAACGTAGACACTGGCGTTATTGAAGAACAAGACAGTCTGCTGGATGACGCGACTATTGAGGATGTAGGCAATGGCTGGTTTAGATGCTCAATCACTGACACCATTGCAACCTTTAGCCCGACGACTTGGATACTTGCTTATCTCTATAACGACTTGGCCTCACCGGACTACGGCTTGTATTACTATGGCGCACAGCTAGAGGTCGGCAGCACGGCCAGCATCTACCACCGCACTGAGGGTGCGCCGTACTACGGCGAGGGAGCCACGCCGAAGGGGCTGCTGATTGAGGAGGCGCGGACTAATCTTGTTGATGACAGCGAGGACTTTAGCGCGGCATCTTGGAGTGGCTCTGGGGTGACTGTTACAGGGAATGATGTCCTTGCTCCTGATGGCACTACCACAGGCACAAAACTTGTGGCGACCAGTACAAACGCAATTTTGTCAGACTCGTTTACAAAAGCAGCTTCTGCTAAAACTTACACCGCCACTCTTTTTGCCAAAACAGGCGATGAACAAAACATTACGTTGACGATTGATGACGGCAACAGCACCAATCGTGGACGAGTTGTTTTTGACATTACAGATGGTTCTGTAAGCAGCACAAATGACGATGGTGACTTTACCAACACATCAGGCTCTGTCGAAGATTTTGGCAATGGTTGGTATAGGCTGCGAGTTACAACAACGACCAACACTGGCACATCGTTGCGGCATAGGTTTTTCTTTACCGACTTTGGCACAGACACATGCTTTGTCTGGGGTGCGCAGCTAGAAGAAGGCTCCTTCCCCACATCCTACATCCAGACCACCGGCACGACACTGACCCGCAACGCAGATGTCGCGACGATGGGGCCGACGACTGGCGGAACTGAGCTTGTGACGAACGGCACGTTTGACACTGACACGAGCGGGTGGACATTAAGCTCTTCTGCTGGCGTCACTGCTTCTATTTCTTCATCCGGCGCAACTTTGACATGCTCCACTGCCACAGGTTCCGCTTTGCTGTATCAAGATACACAAAGAACCCCAACAGTCATCGGGCGGAGATACAGGGCTTCAGCAGATTTTACGGTGAACTCTGGTGATGGAGTGAACTTGGTTGCTTACTCTGGTTCATTTTCGGGTGGGCTTGGCAGTGCCAATATAACGTCAGGCAGTAGCACAGTTAGTTTCGACTTCACTGCCACAACAACATCCACACAAATTGCTATTAGCCGCAGAAGCACGTTTGCTGACACAGACGAGTATGTGGTTGACAACATAAGCGTCCGAGAACTCTATCCATTCGAGCAGTACAGGCCAGACCAAGGCACTATGGTTGTTGCGTTTGATACGCAGGAAACTAACAGCCGTGGCCCTTGGTGGTTCAGCCGTGGCGGCGCATCATCTACAGGCTGGGGCTTGAGGCTGCAAAGCACAACAACAATAGACTCAATGGTTCGAGACTCTAGCAATTTTAATACTATGGCCAACCCAACAATCACCCCTGCGTTTGACATAGTTGCGGCATCCTATGAGCAAAGGGCAAGCGACACGTTTTGCTCTGTTGCTACAGCGGACAGCTTTGCAGATGACGGGCATGTAAATGACATAGATGTGTCTGTGGATACGCTTGACATAGGCAACTGCCTGATTGGCGGCTCTAATACTGGGATTATGTCAGGCCATATTAAGCGTCTGCAATATTTCCCGATAGCTATGAATGATGAAACAAAGCTGAAGAATATGTGCGATGACTGATGACCTCGACAACACCCCGCCGCCTCAGGTTGACTGGTACATCAAGGTAGCTGACCGAGCCGCTTTGATTGCAGCACTGAAAGGGCCAAGCGAGACACGCGACACCTATGACGATGACGGCAATGTGACCGGCAGCGAGACGGTGTATCCTCACAGCATCATCACGCAGGATGAAGACGACAATGATGTCATCAGGGCCACAAGCTGGGTGCGGGTGGACGAGATTGGCAGCATCTAATTCGGGCCACCAACTGGGTGCGGGTGGACGAGATTGGGGCCATCTATGCGCCGACTGGCAACACGCTGACTGACGACGAGGGCAACAGCTACCCCGAAATGGCGGCTGTGGCTGGCTACCACGCCAACCTTCGCAAGCTGTCAGACAAGGCCGACACTCTCATTCAGCATCTTGAGGATGGTGGTCACACGATTACACCGCCAGCAACGCCAGCGAGGGGGTTTGCGTGATGCCAGAAGAACAGAAAATTCTAGTTGATGTGGCCGCCGGAACTGGGACCGCTGCGGCCTACTTTGATATGGCTCCGAATATTGTGGCGCTGTTTACCGGCGTCTGGGTGCTGATCCGAATTTGGGAAACCGAAACGATCAAGAAACTGACGGGGCGATATGATGGTGGCGATACCGCTGATTGACCTATTACAGGTCGGCCTGCTCATCGCGATCCTTGTCCTTGTGACGAGGCGCTAGTGCTGGCCGAAATTGCCGCAGCCAACGCGGCCTTCGGAATTTTGAAGACTGCCATCAGCAATGGCAAGGAGATCGCTGACGCTGCGTCGGCGGTCGCGCAGTTTGTGGGCGCAAAGGAAAGCCTGCAACGCAAGGCGCAGAAGAAGGGCGGCGGCTCTGACCTTGAAGAATTTCTGGCGCTGGAGAAGATCCGGCAGCAGGAAGACGAGTTGAAGCAGATCATGATCTACGCCGGCAGGCCGGGGCTGTGGCATGACTGGCAAAAATTTCAGGCAAAGGCGCGGGTGGCCAGACGTGAGGCAGAGATCGCAGCCGCAGAGAAGCGCCGCAAGATTATCGACGGCTCCATCATCGCGGCGTTTATCGTCGGCTGTCTGGCGGTCCTGACCGGGTTGGTGCTTCTGATACTGCATGAGCAAGGCAGGCTGTGACAGGATCCGCCACGACGACCGGCTTGATGGGGGAGTACATCACGGCGGCTGCAATCCTCGGCCTTGGCTGGCGCGTCTCACCGGCGCAGCAGGATGCAGTGGATTTGGTCGCGTGGAATAATGAGGGCGACACGTTCATGCGTGTGCAGGTGAAGAGCGGCAACCTGCGGATTAGAGAGCAGCGGCGCAACGCATATCAGTTTCAGAACGGCTGCGGTCGCTTCAAGAAGGTGCTGCCAACGCTGGACCAATTCGATATCTTGGCGCATTGCGCGATAGACCAGCGGAAGGTACATTTTCAGGCGGCGTGCTGCGTCAATCAATTAAGCCAGCGGCGACAGCCGGGATTTTTTGAGCGGCCCGACATTGAGGCCGAGAGTTGGCAGAAGGCCGTCGAGATAATAATGGAGACGCGGAATGGATTGGTCTAAATATCCCAACTTCAGCGAGGCCGAGCTGCGGTGCAGCGAGACTGGCGAGTGCAAGATGACGGCAGACTTCATGCGCCGGCTTCAGGCACTGCGTGAGGAGTACGGCAAGCCAATGGCAATCACCAGCGGCTACCGCTCACCACAGCACAGCATCGAAGCCAGCAAGGCACAGCCCGGCACACACGCGCGGGGCATTGCCGTGGACATCGCAGTGTCCGGGCAGGACTGCTACGAGCTGATGGGGCTGGCAATGAAGCACGGCTTCACCGGCATTGGCGTGGCGCAGAAGGGGTCCGGCAGGTTCCTGCACATCGACACGTTCAAGGGTGGCCCCCGGCCCAACGTCTGGTCGTACTGATGACGTGGCTGCTGTTGCTGGTCGTTGCTGTCGATGGCGACATCTCGGTTGAGGTGTTGTCGCGCCACGATACTATGGCCGGCTGTCATGTGGCCGGCACTAAGATCCACTGGGAAGAGCGCATGCCTGTTAATCAGGAAATGCTGTGCTTCCCAACAGACCAAGAGGTGAAATGATGTTTGCAGTATTGGCAAAGATCCTCGGAAGCAAGGATGTCATCCAACAGGGCATGAGCCTGATTGATGATATGGTTGTGACTACCGAGGAAGAGGTCGCGGCAAAGAGCAAGGCGAAGACAGATCTGCTGGCGGCTTACCAGCCATTCAAGTTGGCGCAGCGGTACATCGCGCTGATGTTCACGGCGATGTTCCTGTTCATTATGGCGAACGGTGTTGTCGGCGCGCTGTATGGCGTGATCGATATGGCCAACGTCGAGGCGGCGAAAGACTTTGCGTCGTCGATGTGGCTTGGTGAGATCATGCTTGGCATCGTCGGCTTCTACTTTGGTGGCGGCTTGGCATCCAGCATCAAAGAAAAGAAATAAAAAAAGACCCGGTGGTTTCAAGCCACCGGGTCAGTCGTGGAGGAAACGATCCTACCGGATCAATTCAACTCTATGTGCCGCGTGCCAACACGTCTAGCCCTATCTTTCTGTATGACCTTTTCGAGATGCACCCTGACGGTGAACTGGCTGATGCCCATTTCCTCGCCTATGGTGCGCAGGGTGGGCGTGTAGCCGTGGTCCTGCTGGTGCTTGGCGATAGTGTCATAGACACGCTGCTGTTGTGGTGTGAGGGTCTGCATTAATCGATCTCCTTGACGGTCAGTGTCTTGCTACGCATCGTGCGCTCAGGCTTTGCCGGCACCACCCTCTCAGGCTGTGCCTTGTAGGTGCGGCTCGGCCACTTGATGAAATACTTGGAGTTGCCGACCAGCCCATAAGCGCCGGGCGCGTTGCCAATGTGTTCCATCAGTGTGGTGGTGGCGTCGTTGATATCCTCTTCAGCCGCCGCCTTGTTGCGCTGTGCCAGCACGAGCTGCTCCAGTGCGATCTGCGCGTCGGCGTCAGCATCCGGGTCGATCTCGACTGGTGGATCCTGCGGCGACACAGAGCTGTAGACGATGCCAGCATCGCCCGGAGAGTAGGCCGGGTAGTAGTCGCGCTCTTTCCTGCGACGCTCGAAGTCGAGGACGGCATCGCGTATCTGCATCTGCACGACCGGGTCCGGGCGGTACAGATACAGATACAGGGCTGTGCCTTGATACAACGTCGCCACACAGCCCCAAGCCGCTTCGGGGTAGCACATGAGCTGTGCCTGTAGTTGAAGCGGCCCACGGCTCCACAGGGGCCGTTCTGAGGGCATTGAGGATGTGACCTTGGCCTCCAGCACCCCGACCTTGCCTGATGCCTCTATCGTGCCGCCCTGCGGCATGTAGATGTTGCGCTCCGGATCTGCCTTCAGCAGCCCGGTGCCGGTGGCCTTGCCATCAAGCGACGCGGCCAGTGGCAGATCCTTGTGCTGGAATGGCACATTGATATCGACATCGACATCGGTGAGCGAGAGGCGGTTGGCCGCCTCCCGCAGAATGGTTGGCTCCAGCGTGTCGCCCCAGAACATCGCGTCATTCTGCGGCAGGTGCTGCTTCTCGCCGCCGGCATCCAGATCCAGCATCTCCTGCAACAGCTCGTTAGGCGTCGCGTATGGCGAGGCGTTCAGCAGAACTGACACCCTACTAGCTGAGAGTTGCCCATCGGGCGTAAGTTTACCGACCATTGATATCTCCCATTGGTGGTGTGTGGTTAGGCCCATAAAATTCTTCGGGCATACGGTTGCCTTTGCTCATGTTTTCATCAGCGGTGATGGCCTGAAGGTTCCAAGGAACGTGCAGCCCACAAACAGTTTCCCCCCGCAATGGGTAGTAGTGATCGACCTGCAAGCCCTGTTGTTTTGCCTCAATGTAAATCTGAAGCACACGCTCCCTATGCGTCTGCCAATTAAGGGAGGCGTTACGAACACGCTTTTTTCTGGCCGTCTTCCCGAGAAGTAACTTTTCCCAGTTATTGTCGCGGTATTTTTTTGCGCGAATTTTTATTCGCTGCTTTACCTCCGGGATAGAGCTTTGATGTTTTTGATAAGCTATGAGCTTGTCTCTGTTTTTCGCATAGTAGTTTTTCCAGTAAACGTGCTTTCTTTTGTGATAGCTACGCTTGCTGACCTCATTCATGTATGCGCGTCGAGCTTTGTTTTTTTTCTGGCCCTCTTCGCTGTAGTAGTGTTCCCTTTGCTTTTCCCTGCCGCACTCAACGCACACTCCAGTTGAAGTGTATCTCTGCTGTATATGACCGCGCTTGCAATGCTCCCCGGTATAGTAATGAGTTAGCCCCTGCGCTTTGGCCTCAGCCCTAGTAATGATCAGCATCACATTGCCCCCCCAAATTTGGCGATCAGCGCCCACACATTGTATTCGGTTGTGACGGCATTAGTGCCGAAGACGATCAGCAGTGTTGCCAAGAACAACATGCCGACAAAGTCGATGATCATGCTACGCATTGAAACCTCCTATGCGTTGATCAGGTTGCGCACTGAGCTGGCATGCCACTGCCGGCCCATTGCGGTGGGAATGCCGGCATCGTTTAGTGCCGACGCTATTGCACGCAGGCTCTGACCTGCATTGCGCAATGCTGTGATGACCGGCATCGCCTGCGGCGCAACCTGAGCGGTGGCGTCGCGGCGAATGCCGGCGGTAGCAGCGCCGCCCTTTGCCGGGCAGGGAGATCCCAGCTTGGTGCCGCGCTGCTTTGCTGCGGCCAGTGCTGCCTTGGTGCGCTCGGAGATCCGGCGGCCTTCCCATTCGGCAAACACAGCGGCCATCTGAAGGAAAGTGCGGTCGGCCTCCGGCATGTCGGCGCAGACGATAGGCACGCCGGCCTCAAGCAGACCAGTGATGAAGTGAACGTTACGCGCGAGGCGATCCAGCTTGGCGATCAGCAGCGTCGCGCCAGTCTCTTTGGCGTGGGCGAGGGCAGC
>Ga0208899_1000621_pt1 | contig 26607 bp, 39 predicted proteins | sample VirMetDEL_Nov_24_FD_184518 | JGI IMG/M metagenome (GOLD analysis project Ga0208899, IMG submission 184518) | Aqueous microbial communities from the Delaware River and Bay under freshwater to marine salinity gradient to study organic matter... | ecosystem: Environmental > Aquatic > Marine >... | reverse complement strand
AACCCCTAACGGGGGGTGTCTTAACCAACTATTATTATGAATATAAAAGATATAAAATTATACTCAGTCCAATGCCATTGGAAAGATAGAGACAACATAACAGATATGTTATTCAGAACTGTAGCCGTAGGTCGTCCCGATTTCCTCGACAAAGATGAAGAGGAATGGACAATGCACGACATACGATTTGATGAACAAATCTTCTACTACTATGAGGACTACGCTGAGTTGAATCAGCATCTAAAAGATGGAGACGAAACACACCACGACTTTATCGTAACAAAAATTATCAACCAATAAATATTATGAGTAAAACATACACAGTTGAGTGGCAAACAACCACCACGCACAAAGCAACAATTAACGCAGAATCAGATGGTGAGATATATAGAAATTTTGGTTCTATAGACCACGATGATGTAACCATAACCGATGAACAATACATCGATGGTTCTTACAAGATATTAACAATCAACCAATAAATATTATGACAGTAAAAGAACTCAAAGAAATACTTGATGAAATCGAAGACCCGAACACCGATATTACTATCGAACATAATGTCAGAGGCATTAAGTATGGTACTAAATATGAAGTAAGCAGTTACTACATATGGTATTCAGAAATGTCAGACATATCAGATGACTTAACCATCTGTTTCACAACTGACTACAAGCTAGTTCCTAAGATGGATTAGCTTCGGTAACCTTAAGGAGTTGCCCGCTTTCGGGCGGGCTATACCCTTAAGGATACACATAAGGAATATCCCGTCAAGGGTATTCGGTGTCTTAACCAAAATATTATTATGAAAGACTTAACAAATGAACGGACTGCATTGCGGTCACTATTCAAGCACCTCAAAGACGGGGGCTTTACAATCAAAGAAGTAGAACCACAACACCTAGAAGAAGATGAAGAAGATGAGATACTAAAGGTCACAAAGGACACAACCTTTGATGAAATCTTTGACTACTACTTTGTCTACGATGATGACTACATCCTTACTGTAGAGAAAGACGGCAAGGTAGCTAGAATCCTACAGACTTGGTGGGGTGGAGCTGAAGGTCTATACGCTAACGCATCAGTACATGAAGCAATATCCGAAGACTTGGATTCTGTTACAGATGATTGGTGGGATGAGATGGAAGCAAAAGACATACAATTTTAACAACAAATAATTATTATGAATAACTTACACATACCTATACTTACCCTTATCGACAGGGTAAACAAAATGAAAGTCAACCTTGATGGTTTACCTCTAGAATACAGAGCTAGAATCATGAATGACAATATCAACAATGACTTGGAGTCCATCGTCAAAGAACTACAAGTGATAGTAGAAGAAGTACAAACATATGTAAAAGAAAAGGAGGATAAAGAATGAAAGTATATCTAATAGATGACAGACAAGTAGACTACCAAGAGTTGGACGCAATCCCACGAAATTGGACAGATGAAGAGTTTATCGAGTTTGCTGAAAGCGAGGGTACTGTGTACTCTTTGGAGGGTTTCCAAAAACAATGGAACACCAATCAATTAATTGACAATATAGAAATACGAAACCATTGGATGAGAATATTATGATTACATTTGACCAACTCATATTCGCACTAGCAATAGTCGAGAGTTCCCTCAATCCCCTAGCAGTAGGGGACAACGGGAACGCAGTCGGCTACCTACAAATCACACCCGCAGTAGTCCAAGATGTGAACACATTCTATGGTACTACATACGAGATGGATGACCGATACGATACCCGAAAATCTGTAGAGATATGTAAGAAGTATCTCAAGTATTGGGGCGAAGTATTCGAGAAGAAGACAGGCCGTCCACCATCAGCCGAAATCTACGCTAAGATGTGGAACGGAGGATGTTACGCTTGGAAGAAGACTGACCCGAAGGTACTCAAGAATCTTGACACCTATTGGGATAAAGTTAATAAACAATTAGACAACATAGACAAATGAAAACAATAACACCAATAGAAAAATTAAATGAATACTCAACCTATCTAGAAGATAATGGTTGCCTAACATACAATGACTCAGACTTACTTGAAATAGTAACACAGGCCACTACACAGATAGAAGATTGTAGTGGGTGGGATACCGAATCGGAAACAACACCAACTGCTAAAGAAATACTAATGGCAATCAACAATGCATTGTACCATCACTTCAATGAGGAATCAAACAAATGAAAACATATCAAATAATAACACAGTCACAACAATTACACGAATACAAAGTACAAGCTGAATCCATGGACGAAGCTAAATATAAAATACGCAATGGATTCACAGAGGGAGTCGAGTACATTCGTACAGATTCTGACTCTCCAACTTGTGATACGATTGTTCACGAAAATTGTGAGGAAATAAACAAATGAAACAAGTAGAAAACCTAGACGAATGGCACGCTATGCTCAATGAAATAGAGCGAGCTAGAATGCCCGAGCATATCAAGGAGATGGCTCGACTCCACGCTCTTGAAGTACAATCCGAGGGACGTGTTCAAGTAATTAACTATACAACAACTAACCCACACGGAGATTAATGTAACGAATGAAAAAAATAAAAACCAAAACAATTCAAGTAACACCATTGCAAGAGTATCTAATAACATGGGGCTTACAAGCTATAAGATATGAAAGTGATGGACAATTAACCAGTGGTAGGAACTTACTCAGAAAGCTAGGTGACTATGACACAAAACTAACATACTAATATGACATCAATAGAAAAGAAAGAACAAATGTTTGAAATGTACATAGATGACCTACGCTTTCTCGGTGCAGAGATACCCTATCTGCATTGGGGTATTACAAACGATGGTGAAATCTATTTACTATGGGATAAAATAAATGATGATGTAGACAACCATCATCTGCAATATTCAAACCTATACAGAACCAAGCTCGATGAGTTTGTGAATTACTTTAACCTCACCCATCAAATTACGGATGAGGATTTATAATGATAATTAATGTGTTGACAGCGTGGAATGAGCCGTCCTATATTTAGTGATGGCTCATTTCTACGACTGCACTAACGAACCCAAGTTTGAGAAGAATGTAACGACACCCGCTCAAGCTAGAAAGAATAACTACAAGACCTACCCTTCAGTCACGACTGTACTAGGCATAATCAAGGATGACTTTCTTGATTCAATTTATAAACCCCGAATGATGGTAGACCTTGCACGCAAGCACCCGAACCTAGTGTGGCAAGACATCGAGACTTTAGTATACGGAACACGGGAACACCCTGTAACGGGCGACACGATAGGTTCATCTGAATTTGGTACTGCGGTACACAAATGTATTGAAGATAAGGTAGAGGCTATGATGCAAGGCACAGAGGCCGAACCTAATCCATACGACCCATGGGCAGAACCATTCCTTGAATGGATAGAAGAGAGCGAGACCAAACCAATGTGTTGTGAACATATCATTGGCTCTCATACAATTAAGACTGCGGGTTCAATAGACTTTATGGGCTACGATGAGGACGACAAACTCTTCTTAGCTGACTACAAATGTAGAACAAATACCAAGGGCAAAGCTAAGACTTACCCAAAAGATTGTGAACAGTTGGCCATCGAATCCTATATGGTTATGAAGGAGTACAAACTTGATTACTTACCTAAGTGCATTACTGTATGTGTGGACTGCGACACAACTAAACATTATCACAGGCAGTGGACACCACAGGAAATGGACATCGGTATTAAGAATTTTAAATACGCTTGTAAATTATATTGGAACAAAAGGATGAAAAAATGAGTGACGAAAACCCTAACTTAGAATACTACGAAGAACTAATACACGCAGAAGATGCCATCCAATTTGATGGCCTCGACTACGCAATCGTTGGCACTAGCCACGATGGATATTATATCTATGACTACGACAGACTGATTGAATGTTTTATGTCCGATAGTGGAATGACATACGATGAGGCCGTGGAATGGATTGACTACAATGTACTCGGAACTAATGGTGGTACAGGATTTATAGTTATATATAGCCTTGAAGAAATTTGAAATAATCTATAAGCATTTTGATATGCATCCCGACTATCGTGGTTACCAAGTGCGATGGGCTAATGATAAAGCTCAAGCAATCAAATATATCTGTCCTACTAAACCCACTAAGGAGGGATACGGAATCACTAAGAAGGGTGCGAGGATACAAATACTAGAAGTAAACGAAAGGTAATTATGGGCAAGGGAATGCAACCCAAAGCGGGATACAATCAGAAACTTTACGACCAAAACTATGACGGCATAGATTGGTCATCGACTAGGAAAAAATCCAATGAGAACAATAAAACTACTAACAAAAAAAACAAGTGACTTATCTACCCGCAAGCCAACTCGCAAGGTGGCGAAAGGAAAACGAACCAAGTAAGTGTCCGATATTAAATAGAGAGACAGACGATTGGGTAGTTGACCATGACCACAGTAGCGGAGAGATTCGGGGAGTAATAAGTAGACAAGCCAATACATTAATAGGTAAGATGGAAAACATATATACATCTATGTGTAAGGGAGACCCTAGGGAATTGCCCGATGTCCTTGAGAACATAGCATCATACCTTAGGCAGCCCGACTCAGAGATACTACATCCTGTTGGACTCAAGCAACTTACAAGTCGGTTCAAAAACAATTTAAAAAAAGATGACCAAGTCTTTCTACTTACTACACTCGGTGCTACAAATTGTGAATTAAATACTTGCATCAACATATCCCATCGTGTAAAACTATTTAAGAATTTATTAAAAAAATATTATGACAAAAGAAATAAATCATACACATCAACTTGTGCTGATTCAAGGAGAACTCAAAGCTCCGAAGGGTCAGACGAACAAGTTCGGAGGGTACTCTTATCGCTCCGCAGAGGACATACTCGAAGCAGTAAAACCTCTCCTACAAAAACATAACTGCGACCTTACACTCAGCGATGACATCGTAGAGGTAGGAGGTAGAGTATATGTAAAGGCAACCGCCCGACTCGTATCACACAACCCATTCTCTGAAGTAGAAACCACGGCCTATGCTCGTGAAGCTGAAGTAAAGAAGGGCATGGATGATGCACAGATTACAGGGTCAGCTAGTTCTTATGCACGCAAGTACGCACTGAACGGACTGTTCTGTATTGATGATACCAAAGACCCCGATGCAACTAACACGCACGGCAAGTCACAACCCAAAACTAAAACCCCGTCTATTGACGAAGACTTATTTTAATTATGACAGACATAAACCAATACGATAACAATAACAGCGGAGTTCTATTTAAGAATGACCGCAAAGAAAAAGAAACCCATCCCGATTTCCGTGGCACTGCGGAAGTGGATGGCAAATCCTACTATCTGAAAGGATGGAAAAAGGTATCCAAGAAGGGAGTATCCTTCTTGTCTTTAGCATTGGATGTAAAAGAAGATGCTACACCGAAGAAGCCCGCACCTGTTGATGTTAATGACAGCGACCCATTCTAATGCAATACGATAAGGAATGGTGGGATAAGTTCCGACAAGATGAGGTGGATGAAATACTCCACCTCACTAGTCTAAAGAACTCTGACTACACAGGTGGCGAGAAACAAAGTAACCCATTCGAGAACTTTGATGGGTCTACTGATTTCGGGATTGAACCACTAGTAGGTGTAGCTCTACGGATGCAAGATAAGTTCCAAAGACTTAAAGCATTCTGCCGAGATGGTGAACTATCACTGAATGAAAAAGGTGACACCGCTCGTGACATTTTTAGGGACTTGATAGGTTACTCCTTGATAGCCATAGGGATGTTAGAACGCAACAAAAAATAACCGATAGCTATGTTAGAATCATACCCCTTTCTCATTAGAGAAACTATGACTAACAACTATCAAACGAATCAACCAATTATGTTAAAGACAATACACGAAGCTACAGAAGTATCATTAAATGCATACAATGAAATCTCTCAAAGAGAAATCCCCAAAGAATCACAAGACCGATTCAGATTTCTAGGCCAGTGTTTGAACGCTTTGACTAAGCAACTCGAATCAGAGAATGATAGACTTAGTCGAGCCAAACAATAGAGAAGCTGAAGAAAAACTAATCGCTTGCTTATGTGTTGGTGGAGATTCATCCGCATACGATAGCGTATCATCCATCTTAACTGAGGATGATTTCTATTTCCTAAGACACCGGCTACTGTTCAAAGCAGTAGCCAATCTTAGCGAGACTAGCACACCGATAGACGAGATAACCATTATGGAATATCTCAAGTCAATCGAGTGCCTTGACGAAGTCGAGGGTGTCACAGGCATCATCGACATACTCAGTAAGAGTAACAGTTCAATGCAACTCAAACATTGTACTGATATTGTATTAGAGAAAGCGCACTTAAGAAGATTACGAAGAGCCTACATACTCGGTGCCGAGAATGCATCTGCCGAAACTGCAACATCACAGCAGATAAAAGCAGATGTAGAAGAGCAGACATCAAGAGTCAGTCAGACAGCAGACAGCGGACAAGCAGTCCAAGATACAGCTAATGAACTGAAGGAAGATTTTGCTGCGATGTTGAGTGGAGAATATGTGAATGATGTGGTGAGAACCCATCTACCACAGCTTGACTCAATGCTCGGCAGTGGAGGCATAGGTGCGGGCGAGGTACTAACACTATCTGCACCCACATCTTGTGGTAAGTCAGCACTAGCATTATATATAGCTACGCAAGCTATGCTTAAAGAGGCTGTACCTACCCTTATATTCTCTTTGGAGATGCCACGTAAGCAAATTATCAAGCGGATGGTGCAAGCCATCTCCGGGGCAAATCTAAAGCAAATACAGGAGCGTGTAATATCAGATGAGAATCTACAGAAAGTAAACGAGGCTACCGATATGGTTGCCGGGTTACCTTTCTATAGTATTCACACAGCACGTAATCCACAGGATGTAATCAGCCAAGCTAGAAACTATGTGAAGAAACACGGAGTAAAGTTAGTAGTCATTGACTACCTACAACTTATACCGTGGTCATCCAAAGCTAAGAGCAAGGCCGAAGGTATTGCTGACATCTCACACAAGGTCAAGCAGTTAGCACTTGAATTAAATGTAAGTGTAATACTGTTGTCTCAAGTAAATAGAGAAGGAGCAAAGCGAGAAACAGGTCTAAGTCTTTATGACCTCAAGGATAGTGGTGACATCGAGAACGATGCTGACATTGTCCTTTTACTATGGCCAAAGAATGGTGACATCGAGGGTGCTAAATCCTCGGATGCCAAAGGGCCATTCACTGAACTCCAATATACCATAGCTAAGAACCGTGAAGGTGAGCGTGGTGTTGGAGGATACTTAAAATTTTACCACTGTTTAGGAAGGTTTAAATAAAAATATGAACTCAAGATATATATTAAATTACGTTGCTCAAATGTTTGAGGTAAGTCCTACAGATATTCAGCAACAAACTAGAGGTAGACAATCAGTAGCAAAAGCTAGAGATGTTTACTTTTATTTACTAGAAGCCACCGGCAAAAGCCACAACGAGATAGCCAAGATAGGTAGACGAGAAAGGTCTAGCGTAACCTGTGCCATCAAGCGAACCAAAGAAGCTATTAAGAAACAAGAGTTCTTACGCAAAAGAGTTGAAAGCTTACTGGATACAGTTATGAACATAACTATTAATGAGCCAACTTATTAAAAAATATTTAGATAAACTATTGACATACATATAGATTGATTCAATCTAATAAACGTTGGCGGGTTTTATTTATTTTCCCCGGCAACATTATTCATATAATGATATATTGAACGTTAAAGCATGAAGCCTAGTCCTCTTTCATCTACTTTTGAGGGCTAGGTTTTTTGTTTATATATTCCTTAAATAAGGAATTATATCTGAGATGTCAGATATATCAGCACCTATTGGTTCACCGGCACGTATCATTGGTCTACGACCTTCTTGTCTTCCGCTTGGGAATTGTATTAAAGATTCGATAATAGATGTACTATCTTTTAGCTCACGCTTCTGTTTCTTTTTCTGTGCTTCTTGACCCGGCCCGTATCTGTAGTACCACAATGAATCATATGGCAACAATTCTCTACCTAACTTTTTAAAATCATCCGTCTCAACTTCACCGGAAATAATTTTACCCGTAGTTTTAAAAATTTCATTACTGAATACAAGTCCTTGAGCAATAGGAACAGGAGCAACAAAATTTAATAACGCAAATCCAGCTCCTCTAGTTTTAAATTCATATATATTATATTTAGATAATCCAAACATTCTAAGGAAACCATTCTCAACATAGTCTTCCGGGTATACATCTCGTCCAGCAAACATATCTTTAAGGAAGTCAATCGGGAAACCAACAAGTTGGAATAAAAATATTAACTTAAACAATTCCATGAATGCTTTTCTTTTCTCTTCATTGCTTGAGGTTTTAGATAAAATTTTACTTATCATCCTATCATTTATCAAGTTAGCTTGCTTGATGATAAATGATTTCATTGTATACCACATACGTAGATTAGGGTTCTTCCTAATAGCCATTGGCATTTCAAACACTGTAACCGGCTGAGTCTCTAATAGTTTTCTTACTACTAACTCACGAACGTACGGTGAATCATATACCCCATTTTTAAAATCATTAATAGTTCTGTCAGCATCTTCCTTGCCTACCATAAACTCAACCTCGGAACGAAACTTTTTAAATTTCTTACTGTTAGGTGATAACTTTGATAACTTTCTATATCTGTTATAGTTAACAGTAAGATTCGTCTCTTTCATCAGTGCATCTAACTGAGTGAATCCTACTGACCTTAACATATTTTTAGTAAGTTTTTCTATAAACTTCAAACGTGCACTATCGTTTGGACGAAACTCTGCTGATGCAAGACTTGGGTCAATGCCAGCCATTTCTAAAGTAAACTCTTTCTTACCAAATACAGTACCCGCAATATCTCGTAAACGATTATCCAAGGCCATGAAAGCTAAGTCATAAAGTTGAGACAAGGTAGTGGTAGGGTCAACAAGTAGCGTGCCATAAGTTGCTATTCTACCGTATTGTCTTAAATTACTTTCTTGTTCTTTGCCCGGAATCGGTGGGCCAAACAACTGGTCGAGTCCAAAAAGTAAATCACTCATTTGCCTTTCACTTAATTTACCTTCGCTATATAAGCGACCAACTACTCTACTAAGTTCGCCAGTTGGGTCAGATAAATTAATCCGATGTATCTTACCTGTATCAAGTAAGATTTCCTCATCTCTTTCTAATGCTTTATTACCAAACAAACGTGCCTGTTCGGATTTAACAATGATGCTATTTACATAACGACCTAATGCTACTTCCGGCTCTTCGTAGAATTTTAACTCCTCCTGTGTTAATATTCCGGACTTACGTTTCTTCAAGAAACCCGGAACTTTCTCACCTAAGTTTTGGTTATACATTTTATTGTTTAAATAAACAATAAACTCAGCAGCAACCTCATCTGTATTTAATTCTAACTTCTTAGGTTTAGAATTTCTTCTCTTATCATTTATCTTTTCAATATGAGCAGTAAAATCATTTCTTATATCTTTGCCATAAAGATTAAGTAATCCGCCTAAATCTTTTACAACTCTTGGATAGTATTCAAACAAATACTTAACAGGTAAGTTGGATTCGATTGCATCTAATCTAAGGTTGTCAAGCAGTGGACGTACTAATAACTTAAAGTCATTGTACAAATTATACTTACGAAGTAAAGCATCTCTTTCATTGTATATTTTTTTACCCTCTTTTGTATTCGGGTCAGCTGTTGCTGTAAGTAATTGTTTTAAACGAACACTATCTTTTTTATTTTTTATTCCACGAATTTTCTTTTGGAAATTAAGTATCTGCCTTGAAGCATCGTTCTGCCTTCTTTCTATTCTATTAAAGTAAGCACTAAGAACATTGTGAATTTCCATATTAATATTCTTGAAGAAAGAACTTGCCGTTTGAAGTACAGCGGCTAACGTTCTTCTGTTCTTCTCGGATTTAATCTTTTTCCTATCCGCTTCAGAAGCATAAGGATTAGTATATGCAAATGTATCAGCTTGTTCTGTTCCAGATGCTATAGCTAAGGCTTTATCAACAATCTTTTGTTGTGTCGGCTTTGTATCCGGGTCTACAGAACGTAGTAATCTAATTGTATCAGCAATAATAAATGCAGCTTCCTCATTAGCCTTTAGCTCCGGCCCCATGATTCTGCTTACATATGATTGCACTGACTTAATTAATGACTTTAGTTTTTGATATGCTTTACCACCGAACAATGTACCTTCAGTAGTCTTACCATCTAATATATGTTGCACAGCAAATCGTGTGTACTCAGCACCGTAATTTAAATCAGTACCCAAATCACCGTATGCTTCAGCCATCAAATCTTTTTGTTCCTGTGTTAAATCAGAACCTATTGATGACATTACTTTTTCAAACGCAGCCTTAGCACTTAGCTTAGGATTGCGTTTCATAATTACTTGGTGCATCGCAGCGTGGATAACTTCCTCACGCATTGCAGCTTTAGTAAAGTCCTTACCTCTACTAGCTAGTAGCTGAGGATTGTACTGAATAGTTTGTGTCTCGTAGTTATACTGAGCCGGTCTATTGATTGTAGTATTTGCTTCAATTTTTACCCCTAGCTTCTGAGCTAACTTTTGTATATCAGCTATAACTGTATCAATTATAGAACGCTGTGCATCTGTCTTACCCTGTTGGTCAGTAGTGCCTACGACAGCATCTCGCTGGGGCTGCCTACCTCGAAATTGTAAATCTCCTCCAAGGACATTGTCACTCCCAAGGTTTTCAGCTGCCGCTGGGACTGTAGTAAGTTCTCTAATGTCTCCGGTTGTACTCCAACTCGGTCTAGGAATTTCTGGTCGGAGGAGTGTATCTCTCGCTTCTTGTTCATTGTTTGCATTGTTATGTATTTTTGTTGCTTTGTCAATAGAATCCTTTGTTCTTAATTCTGACGGGTATAAAAGTCTAATGGCCTCCCAAGTAATTGACTGCATCTGTCTTGGTTGTATACCAAGTTCTTTAGCAGCTCTTCTGTAGGCCTCAAGGTACATATGGTAAATCCCACTGATTCCGGATGCTGGAGCACCGGGCATCAATGTACCAAAATTATGTTTTACTTCAATTGCATTTGCACCTAGTGGCATTAATAAACCGGCAGCAACTGCATGAGTATCTATAGTAGCATCACCATACGGACTATTTGGTGCTACAATATTATTATAAAAGTTTCTAACCTTGTGCTTGTCTCCTAGTTTTTCAGATATGTTATCTAATGAACCATTATCTAAAATAGACATAGCCTTTTCAATTTCAACAATAGCTCCCCAAGAATTTTTCTGAGGACTACCATCTTTCTTTGAATCAAATCCTAATATTGTTCCATCCGGATTTACTACATTGTAGTATCTTCCATATTTTGCTTGAGATATTAATCGAATAGCCCAACCAGCAAGGTAATCGCTTTCTTTTCTGAGTTGCTTTATTGTCTTACCTTTTACTTTATTTAAAATCTTTCTTCTATCAGCTTGTCCCTTCTTTTCTACACCTTGAATTATATTTTCTATTTCTGAATCAATGTCAGCTCCCTCAATTTTAAAATCTTGATAGAACTTCATAGTATGAATAACTTGCTCTGCTTGAGCTATATTCATAAACCATTGTTTCTGTGGACTAAGCACAGCTAGTATACCACCAACCTGTTCTTCTGTTAGGTTATATCTTTGAGCTAAATTTTCTGCAATCTTTCTTGCACCGTCATACCATAAAGTAGCTTGAGCTCTTAAATCTTCCGGGAACTTATTATGTAAAGCTATTAAGTTATTCTTAATGTACTCAACAAATTTTTCGTACTTAGCTTTGGGGTCAGTTTCATTCTTAATACTTTCCGGTAAGTGTTGGTAATCAACTTTACCCATTTGTTTTTCTAACAATGTATCCGGAACTATTTCACTGTTTATATTATCTTCCTGTGTAGTAGCAACCGGTCTTGCTTTTGTACCTTTCTTAGATGTACCAGTACGGCTTGAATCAAATTGAGATGATACTGGTGACATAGTAGCACCTACAAAGAATGTTGGTGTAGCTCTTTCTAATGGTGTACGTACAATGGTATCTCTTACCTCACGTACTATACTTGCATCAGTTCTTGGTATGTACTCACGTCCAAGTATCTCAGCTTGTCTACGTTCTATATCACGTATCTTATCAAAGAATTGTTTCTGTTGAGCTGTAGCACCGACTGTTCCTTCTTCTGATATTTGCCTAAGTGCTTCTAATCCTTCCTCGATTGCTTGAGTATCAAGCTCACCTGTCGGGTCATCTAATGCTCCAAATATTTTACGAGCTTCAGCGTTAGCTTCTTGTCTTAGTTCGGTAATCTTTTTCTTTTGCTGAGGTGTAAGTCCCGGAACTGTATCCAAATCAACATCACCGAATACACCTAATGGTATCTCTGCTCCAGTTTTCTGTGGGTCGACAGTATCAACTGGTTTTTGCTTTCTTCTTTTTTGCTCTAGCTTAACAGCATTCCTGTCAGCTATTCGGTCTCGAACAGGCCCTTGATTTGTGTCAGTAGGAACTGCACCCGATTTAAAATCTTCATCTATCTTATTAGACAACTGTTCTAACTCAGCATCCGACATATCAGAAAGTTTTCTGTTACTAAAACCAGTATTCCTTCCTTGAGTTTCATAATTAGATGAGTTTATATCATATAAAACAGCATCTGTTTCACTTCCTAGTATACCTTCTGTACCATCTGCTCTTTTATATTTGATAGTTCCGGCATCTGAAATTCCTGTTACTTCAACATCAGATTCTTTACCGTCTACACTAAAAACTTTTATAGTATCACCTACCTTAGCATCACTATAATCGGGTATAAAATCTACATCCTCTTTAACTTCCGGCTCAACAGTAGGCTGTACTTCTTCTATAACAATTGATTCCGCATCAACACCGGGTTTCTTCTTAACACTTTCATCAATGATTTGTTGAGCTTCTTCTAAAGTCTTAGCCTCAAATGTATCCTCTCTATCAAACACTTTATCTTGTCTACCTCTTTCTTTTTCGGTAGTAGTATACTTAACCTTAAATGTTTTAACACCCTTTTGTTGCTCTTCACTGAGCTCCTGTGTTTTTGGCTCCGGCAATCTTATATTACCTATAGCTCCACCAACTTCACCAACAGTACGAATACTTCCACCGGCAAGGAAAGCAATCATTGCTTCGTGCATTCTTTTATTAAGAACTTCTTTGCCCACCAACTGTCTATCATCATCGTATGAAAAAGCTGCAAGTGTATCTAGGAATTGTCCCTGTGCTGTTTCTTCAATCATTTCACCTCCACCAGCTCTTACTACATTTAATAATGATTTAAGTTTACCGGCCGGCATTTTTACTTCACCTTTAAGAAATTTTCTCAATAATTCTCCACTAGCTTTATCTAACCCTAAAGCTGGTGATGCTATAGTTTTAAATAAAAGAGCTGAACCAGCAGCATATGTTGTAGAAACAGTAGCTAATGTTTGTCTTTCTTCTAAAGTAAAGTCTTCTTGTTTTTTATCTAAGGCATATTCCATATCGCTTTTAGCCTCAGATATAGATTGAGCCGCAGCTGTCATGGTAGGTAAAACCGATGCTACATTTTTAGTGGTAAATGCAGAACCTAATATTGGAGCCATCTTTGCTACAGTATCAACAACCTCTAGTGCAACATTTGCCGCAGCGGTGTCTTGTTGTAAGAATCTAGCATCCTTAATATTTTTTGCCAAGTTTCGGATTGGCTCCCTCATCATTACTCCAACATCTTCATACTGATTAACTCCTCTTAGAGCTTTTTCTCTAGCAACTTTTAATCGCTCTGCGTTTTCAGCATCAAGATTGCCCCCTATTCTTGCACCAGTTTCTACGGTGTTGTAATACACGTTAACATAATGCCTTGCTTGATTAGCAGCAAATTGTTGAAAGCCTTCAGCAGAAGTTTCAAATCCTTCTAATACACTACCAGACCCACTAAATAGTGAATCTACTATAAAATCAAATGGCCCATCTTCTTCAGCAGCTGCCATCGGATAAGCTACCTGCTGTACGTATTTACTTAATACATCATCTGAAACAGTATCTTCGTGTTCCAGTTCAAATTTTTTACCATCTACTGTTTCGACTATTGATTTGACTACGGACATAAATAAAGCTCATCTTACAAACGTGTTACGCTTTCAATACCAATAAATTCTTGTGGCATACTTGCATTAGCTGCATCTAGTTCTGTGCCTGTAGTTATACTAGCACTACCAAATTGTTCCGGGAAAAGAGTTGATGTAATATCGGGATAGAGTTTTTTTAATTCTGATAGGCTACCATCGGCTGCAACATCTGCTGCGGTAAAGTCTGTTTTACTATTACTACCTTCAAATTTTTCAGCTCGCTTTACATTATATCTAAGTTTTCCACCCACATCTTCTAGATTCATATTCTTGAGTGTCTCATAAAAACTTTTCATTCTAGCCCTTTTTGATTTTCCACCAGCTTCTGTAACCTCCGCCTTAGTTGTAAGCAGATTGATTTGAGCAGATAATCCTAGGGCTGTCTTTGCTCCGTATCCTTTTACGATTGGGCTTAAGGTCGCAGCTGTAACGCTTTCTGCTTCCGCTTCAGATAATCCAAACAGTTGTCTAACGTAAGGATTCTCCTTAGCTTGTCCGGCAAGAGATTCAGCAGCAAAGTTTATTTGCTCGTTCTCTTTTTTCTTAGCAGCGTATCCTTTGATAGCTGCACCAATACCAGCCATAGCTAATTCTGTACCTCGTGAAAATCCACTGAGGTCAGCTCTCATTAGTCTTGGGTCAACCTTTGTTCCTGTTTGAAATGCCATAATATATTATCCGTAGAAAGCTCCTAGTCCTTGAGCAATGCCACCAATAGCAGCACCTCTCGCTTGAGCTTGCATACCTTGGAACTCTATGTCCTGTCCACGTTGTTGTAATGCTAAATTAATACCAACGTTCGGGTCAAATAGTTGAGGCCCCATAGGCCCAGCTGCTTGCCCTTGTGCTTGTCCTAAAACATTCTGTCCCATTCCCAATGCCATAGATGGTCTACCTAAAATAACTGAACCCAAGTCACCAGCCATGTTACGAGCTTGTCCAAAAGCTAATTGTCCAGCTTGTCTTGCTTCTCCACGTAACTGAGATTTAAATCCTTCACGTCCAAGTATTTCAGATGCTATAGATGATTCATCTCCTAGTCTACCTCTAGCTAAAGAACCAGCACGAGCTTCTTGCTCTGCTAATCTTTTTTGTTCCGGAGATAGCTGGTCAGCTGATGCATATAATTGTTCAGCTTGAGCTAACTGTAGGTCGGCTAATTTAGCACCAAATGGGTCAGCCATTCTATAGGCTTCAGTTACTTGTGGAGCGTACTCTTTTAGGGCAGCAACATCAGCAGCTCTTTGTTCAGCTAGAGATTCTCTTTGAATATCACCAGCTCTACGTCCGGACTCCTCTAGTAAATCAAACAATCCCGGAGTAGTACCTCTAGGGGCTAATTCACTTAGTGTAGTTTTTTCTGAACTTAATTGTTTTTGTAGCTCAACGTATTCGGGATTGGTCACTGTTTCAGTACCAAATCTTCCTTTACGTTTAGTAATTGTTTTTGGAACAGCGGATAACTCTGACTCAAGGTTACGGACTTTTGTTTGTTGTTCTGCGTAACCCTCACCAGCTTCTTTACCTTCTAAACCTCTAGCAAATGTGGCTATGTCCTGTAACTCAAGTGCAGCATAGCGAGGACGGAACTGTTCTTCAGCTCCTATGATACGCTCTTGTAAACGTGGGTCAGTTACTCCGCCAAAACTTTCAAAGTTTTGACCAAATAAATATTTACCCATTGATTCACCGGGGTCAATCGGTGGTGGCGCACTGCCTTTTCCTCCTCCCATATTATTCCTTTGCTTTTAGTATTCGTGATAAAACCTTTTGTGTATAGTATACCTTAGTAGGTCGCCCTTTTCTGTATCTACTACCTATTAATTTTTTATGCAAACAATCTGGTTCTTTTTGTATCCATCTAATGAGCATTTCTTTCCAAGCTCTTGTAGATGAAGCAAATAAAAATGCCATGAATATAGCATCACCATCCTTATTATCTTCAACCCAGTTGTGTACGTAGCTCCAGTCAGCATCTTTGTCACAATTATACCACATGAATACACCAGCTACCTCACGGTCAGCGCTAGATAGAACTATAAGAGTTCCTTTGAATTGGTGGTAAGCTACTAGCTGTCTAAGGGTTTCTCTATCCCAGTTAGATAATACTTTACCATTTTCATTTTCTATACAGTAATCTGTAACCTTATCTACAAAGTTTATTAAATCAAGATTACGAGTATCATTAAGAGAAGCTACCGCTTGGTTTAATAACTCATTATCTGTTGTAGCATATACAGATTCTTCAGCTATCATAATTAATTACCTAATGATAAAAAGTGAAAACTTTGGGGATTGCTCAAATCATCTTTACGGTCTATCTGAAATGAAGCATTAACCATAGATGTTACAGCGAAAGCATCTTTATTACCAGCTTTTGCGGTATTAGTTATAGTTACAAAATGGTTATTAGGAAAAGCAGAAGGGAATGTAAATGTCTCTGGGTCATCACTAGTAGAGTCAACGTTTTTTCCGTATTTTATTATTAAACCACCCGGTAAGGTAACAGAACCAGAGTTTGACATACCATCACCCGATGGTGCACTTGCGGTAAATGTAGCTAACAAATCATTAACAAATGCAGTAGTAGCTATTTTAGTTGTGTTATTTGAAGTTGCTTGAGTAGTGGTGGTAGGGTTTCCTCCTAACGCTACATCGTCAGCTATTTTTGCTGAAGTGATAGCGTCAGCGGCTATTTTAGCAGTGGTTACGCTAGTATCAGCAATCTTATCTGTTGTTACGTTAGCGTTTGTAATCTTTGCTGTAGTAACCGCATTGTCTTTTAGTTGTGCTGTATCTATACCCGCATTTTTTACAAACAATGCTTTCGGTGTAGATGAATTTAAACCAATGGTCGCATCGTCTACTGCATTAGTATTGAATACTGCATCATCTACAATATCATTAAGATTAGTGGAAGTCACTTGGCTTCCATCTGCATAGGTTGTACCCTTATTTGTTACTCCGCTTCCGGCTGGTGTTGTCATATTATTCTGCTCTGTCTACTGCTCTAAATGATTCTATTCCGTCAACAGACACTGCCCTAAGTTTCGGTCTACCAACGGTATTGTTAATATCTAATTGTATACCATATGCTCGTGGATTTCCCAATCTTCCTCGGATTGAAATATCTGAGCCGGCTTGTAAAACTGCATCTCCATTAAATGAACGAAGTGTACCTACTTCTAGATTCGTGTCAAGGTTTTCTAGTTCGGCATCAATATCAAAATTAGAATCCAAGTCCGAAGATGATTCTACGTGCATTTCAAATGACCTCCATTTTTTTCTATCGAGGTTATTAAATGTAAATTGTCTTGTCTTAGCTACACCAGAAACCTGTGGATTTTGTACAGTACCACCGATAGTTGTGGTAACATTATCTTTTCCATCTACTCTGGATTCAAGAAGATTGATTCCGCCTAAATCATTAACTACATATACACCTTTGTCTTGGCCATCACCAGCAACAAACATATTTGTAATATGAAATCCTGTAGCATTTACTGTATCTATTGACTCCCACTGTTGATTTAAAAAGTTATATATAATAATAGCATTGTTTTCAGTAGCGTCATCCAATGGAACAGCTAAGTAATAACGATTATCAAAGTAAACAGATACTGCTTTTGATTGATGAGTTTTGTTTATTCTTCTTATAGTTGAATCAATAGATTCACTAAGCGGTACTTCAATACCACGTAGTTGGTATCCTTCAATGAATCCTATACCGTATACTCCATTGTCTGAAAGGAATAATATTCTATTACCTACTTGTTGTATGGATTTACGGGCCAAGCAACCCACCTCATCTGTCAACAATTTAGTAGCCGATTGATTTAATATAGAGGAGTTCTGTATAAGATGAATACTATTTCTATTAAATACTAATAGTGTATCATCAGAGAAAGAATGAAGGCCTACGATAAAGTCAGCAGTCCCGGCATTGAAACGGAAGTTAGCATATATTTGGTCGTATGTATCTGTGTCCAATATATCAGATGCTATTAACTCGTCTAGTTTTCCGTTAGCCGTAAAGCTATCAGCTGTATCATTTACAGTATAGTTAAAAGGCATTACCAATCTACGTTGGTGGTAGATAGCAAACGGAGGTGCAGGCATATGTGAAAATCCTAAGCCTACTGAAACTTTCTTTGTAAATACTGGTGTAGTAGTTAGACTTGCACCATCGGTTACGTGAGCAGAAGTTTTTTCGTAGTCACTAATATAGAACTCAAACCCAGCAGCTAATGCTACTGTTTCATCGCCACTTAATGTAACGGATGGATTTTGAATTACATAAAATATTATCGTATCAGTTGTTTTTTCTGCAACGAATCTTTTTCCATCAATCTTAGTGTCACCAAATCCAGCTATTGTTATTGGGTCACCAACGTGTTTACCGTGACCAGCCGCAGTTATGGTTACTTTAAATCTACCATCGTATTCACCTCCAGATACACTAGCCGCAGTTGCAGCTGATATAGCGGTTGTTGAACCAGCTGCATATGCATTGGCTACAACAAAATTTGAACCAATAACTAACCCAGATGAATCATCTCCACTTAGTGTCTTATCAGCTACTACTGTTATGGAGTCCCCTTGAGATACTCCATCTGGTTGGTGTACTATACCACGATTTTCTATAAGAGCAAACTCTCCACTTGCACAAACAATCTGTACTGGTTGTGTATACTCTCCACTTGTTACTTTTGTAAAATCATTTGATGTATTACCATCCCACTCAAGTGCAGTAGAACCATCTCTAAATATAAACACCTTGTTGAATGCTTGAATCATATCAACCTCTGACGGAATAGTTACACCGCCCGGATATGCTATATCAGTAGAAACTTCTGTCTCTAAATTATATGCTATGGCTTTTGAATTAGTGGCTAATATAATAAATTGACTTGCATCATCGTTCGGGTCACTAAATGCACAAGAACCATATAGGCCTTCGACAGCATTATCATTCATTACTGGATACTTAACAGTTACAGTTGCATCAGCTGCACCCGTAAAACTACCGGTTACAGTTAATTCATTAGTAGCAGTCTTTGAATAAGTTTGATTTCCATTTGGGTCGGGTGTAATACCAGATACATTTGATAAATTTATTTTACCATTGGTATTGTATAAACTTCCTGTTATATTTGTAATAACTAAGTTTCCACTATTGCTATCTGGGTCAGCTATTGATGCATCATTATCAGCATCTACTAAACTAAATGGTATTTGTAGTGCACCTGTTGTAGAAATTGGCGTAAGTATTTCATCGATACCCTTTCGTACTTCCCACTCACCATTCAATCCCATACGGCCATTCTGTGAGTCCGCAAGTATACCGGGCTTCAACTGGTCTGGTCGAAGTCGATTGTTAAAACCAACAAAACCCCTGTCACCATCTTCGGCAACACGGTCATCTCGATTTCCGTATGTAGAATATCTAGGCATTACTTAATCTTGCCACGCATCGCAGAGCGACCACCTTTACCGGATAATTTAGGCATCTTAAATTTTTTCTTTAGAACAAACGGATTATTAGTAACTAGATTAGATTCCTTTTTCTTAGCTGGTCTACTCATAGTCATATGCTTTGGTAGTTTACCTCTCATAGCACTTCTACCGAAGTATTTTGGTTTAACTTCAAAGTCGGGCAGTTCTACTGTACGACCTACTGTACTATCGGTAACAGGAATATCATTGTCTCCTATTTCTGTTCTGGGTTGGTATGCATTATTACCTCTTGTTGATGGTCTTCCTTGTCCCATTTTAGTATTTTCCTTTTCTAGATTTTGGTGATGATTTTTTACTGCCTCCTTTACCGGCCCATAGCTTTGTACAAGCTAGGTGCTTTGCTGTTCCGGGTTTAGCTGTGTCGCATTTATGGCGAGCACGAAAAGATTTTCTCGCTGCTGGAGAATAGTTATGTCCGTATCCTGTGGCACCGGCATGAACAAGTTTACGCTTACCGTCAATGCAGTACAGCTTCATTATCTTCTTGCCGGGCCGTGTACTTCTGCGGGTCTCTCCGCATTTCATTGTTTGCTTTGGACTTTTCTTTGCCATTACTTTTTACTTCTTACTTTTGCTCTAGGTGTATTTGCTACGAATTGTTTTCCTTTTGCTCCTCCAGCTTTTTTCTTGCGAGCTGTAGCCGCTCTTTCAGACTTACTGAGACTCTTGGCTTTAGCCATTGGAAGACAACGGTCTGGTCGCTTTTTGTTTTTTGAGGTTCCGCATGGGCCTTTGATTGAACCGTCAATTCCGATTCGTACCCAGTTTTGTTCTCTCCACTTCTTGAGCTCACCCATTACTTCTTCTTTCTTTTAGCTCCCTTGGCATAGTTAGGGTCTTTACAATACTTACTAGCCGCCATATTAGCATAAGCACTAGGATACTTATCAAAAGTCCTACGTGCCCAAGCGATTCCTTTTTTACAAATTTTAGCCATTAGCAACTTTTACGTTTCATATTCTTTTTTGTGGGAGGTCTTCCTCTTTTTCTTCCGTATGTTCCTTTTCCTTCTGGCATAGTTATTTCCTCTTAATTAGTATTAATGTTAATAGTGCAAGTCCCATTATAACCCCAATAGCCGAAGGTTCGGGTACGCTATTGTAATCTACTGAAAGTCTGTATTCTACTTCGTTCCAGTTATATTCCTTTCCTTCATAGATTAATCCATCGTACTCACTGTATGCCCAGTCGGGTATAGATGGTACAAAAAAGTAATTGAAGTTAGAGAATGATATGCTTTCGCCCCAATCGTAATCGGAGTCGTTGTTTATGTATTCTAGTTCGTGGCTCATTTTTTGAATAGTGATGTGAAGATTGATGCAAACTCTTTAAAGATTTTGCTAATAATATTATTCTTAGGTAAAAACATAAGGACAATGGATATGATTCCAATGTAAGCAAATGCCATACCTAATAGGTTGTCTTTATAGTTTGTGAATATGTGTTTAAAAAATTCCATTAGTTTACTGGTGATACTGGTCTTATACTTGAATTAGGTTTTACATCATCTACCATGGGTTCAAACGGAGTTTCAACTATGGATAATTCTGACTTGACAGGTTCTGTGTTTCCGTCAGATTCAGAGGATGTATTACTTTCTTGAGTTTCTGTCTTACTTTCAGTTTTTTGTTCTTGGGCTGGCTCTTGCTTATCTTTGTTATCTTCTTGTGAATCGTTATTTTTAGATGAATTTTCTCCTTTTGATTCTTGCCCTTTGTTTTGTGACTCTGACGATTTATCAGTTTGTTGTTGCTGACCGTTTTGAGCGGACGTTTCGGAGGAAGAACTTTGTGAAGAAGGAGCGGTTTCTTGTGTGGTGCCCGGAGCGTCAGCGGCTGGTTGAGAAATCTGTGGTAGTTCGGAAACCGCAGCGACCTTCTCAGCAATAACCACTTGACCCCAATCATTCAACTCGTGGAAATCAACGAAGGTATCAATAAAGAATGGAACTTCGATACGTTGTTCAACAACATCATTTGCGACACTTGCCACGAAGACTTCTGTTTGGTCTACCGCAACCGTTGTCTGAGCAACTGCGGCTGTACTTACAGCGACACTACCAGCAGTACCTAGTTCACTAACCTTCTGTACAACAGGTAGGTCTTTTACTTTTTCAAGAAGCGATTTCTTAAGCTGCTTACCAGCTGAACGGGCTTGCTTGATAGCTTCAGCAGACTGCTCTTTAATCTCTTTAGAACTTTGGTACTCTTTTCCATCCAATACTTCGGACAGAGAATCCCGCAATTCTTTGAGTTTATCTTTGGCAGTTTGCTTATCCATTTACAAAGTTTGCAATTCATAATTATTTACTTACTGCGGCACTTCCAAAGTAAAAGGAAATAATACTTATAACCGCTGTTTTTATTTCGGGTAAAATAATATATCCATGAAGAGTTTGGTAGGCTGTACCTTTAGCGAATCCAAACCATTTACTGTATTCACTTGCTACTGTTACACCTTCTTCGCTATGAGCTAAAATGAATGGTGCAATAATTACTCCAAATAATACTGTTAATACTATGATTCGTCTTGTCCAAGCACCAAAGGCATCTACCCTTGCTGCTGCTGCATCTGCACTTTCGTCCATTGCTTTTTGTTTTTTAATCAAGCCTTCAGTAACTGCTGCTTGATTCTGTACTAAGGTGCCGATAAGTTTGAACAAGAATCCACTTGCTCCACCACCTAACATTGCTAATAGTTCTGTACTCATTTAATTTCCTTCCATAGTTTATAGATTGATAAAACTGTTAAAGTAATTAAGACTGATTTAGACACTACGCCAAGCACAAGGTCTACGCTGTGTAATGTATCCGTGGCTATCCATCCGAAGATTCCTACGGATAATCTTTGTAGTGTCTCTTCCATACTAGACTTCCTCTGGTTCTGGGAATGTGACGCTAGTTGTAATAGCTGACTCTTCATCTTCTGTTAGTTCGTATCCGTCTACGACAAGGGCATACTTGCTGTCAGCAGTCACTTTTGGGTAAGTGTGATAACGAGTACCAGAACCTACTCTATGGTAAGCATAGCCTCGTCTAGCACCCTCTGTGTCCGCTCTAGCAATCGCATCAGCCTCTGTGTCGTATACTAAATAATTGATTGTAATTTCTTCTTCGCTCATAATTAAATATTGTAAAAATTATTTATTTCATTCGTTAAGTCAGATAGTTCAGATTTTTTACTATCTGTGTAAAGTATTACTTCTAGTATTTCTCCCAAGTAACTACCTCTTGGAGAACCATTAAACATATCTGTACCTACTTTAAGATTGTCATTTTCTGCTCCTTGACCAGATAATGGTATTAAGGTTGTAGTAGTTGTTCCGCTTGTTCCACTATTTTGTTGAACAAATAATTCATCGTCCGAACTATCTAAATAAGAAGTATTTAAATTTACGGATGTTGGTGTTACATTATTTGATTGAACGTTAGTTCGGTGGTCGGGGGATGTTAGTCCAGTTTGAGCTATATCAAGTCTAGAATCTATATTAGAACCATCTATTCTATGTCTTAATTTAAAGCCACCTATTGTATTAGAACTTTCCGTACCACCAGCACTTACGATACTATCAAGCCCAGCAGCTTCTGGTATTCCAGTAACTGCAAATAATGTAAAGTTCGGCATCCCAGAACCACCTTGTTCAACTGGACTATAAGATTCTGTAACTAAATATGTATCATCAGTATCAGTATATCTTACAGATGGATAGTTACCAGTTTTGTAAATACCACCATTGGAAACAATAGTAGGTTGATTTGCAGCAGTATCTTGTAATACATCTCTACCATTACCACTTTGGTCGTACAAAGTTTCCACGAAACCATTACGAGCTATAAGAGATATTTTAATATCTGAAATAGAGTAAGATGTATTAGCATCGTTATCAAAGAACTCCAAAATAGTTGAATCAGTGCCAGCATTTTGGTTTACTACATTGCTAAATGAATTAAATCCTTGAGTTACAGTGTGGGCGGCAGTCGTTACCGCTTCAGATGAATTCAATAATCTAACTATAGGACTACCATTCCCACTACTTCCAGCTGGATTTTCAAGGTCAGCATTAAATGACATATGGAAAGTAAAAGAATTGCTACTTAGTGATGGTATTGGGTTTTTAAAATTAGCCCTTACTTCAGAACTTGTAGTTGTCGTACAAGTAAATCCATCAGTTGTATTAGAGCCAGATAAAGTTCCTCCAGAAACAGTAAATGAAGTAGAACTTAAATCATTCGCATCATTGTACAAACCATAATAGTTATTGATGTTGGACTCAATCTTGAAGCGATTAGCACCTTGGAAAGAATCATAAGCAATAATCTCTTGGATACTTCCCTTGTACATAACAGCTTCAGCGGTACTTCCATCTCTAGCCCCTATAGTAAATTTAGTACCAGCGGTAATACTATAAGAAGAGCTTCCATTTGCATATCCATTTGCATAAGAGTTAAGGTGTAAACTGTCTGTTGTTCCGTCATCAAAGTTGGCGGATATTAATACAGTTTGGTTATTTACCATTGGTATATTATCTTGAGTACTTGCACCAGCTGTATTATTATTTGATAAAATAAATTTAGTAGTACCAGCATATATAGACATACCTACTCCAGTTCCAGCACTACCAGCAATGTATCCATTATCAGCAAGTGTTTTTACTACACAATAAATACTATTGTTTGTAGTTCCGGTTAGAACTTGAGAGCTTGATTGTAAAAAGTCATTTGAATCATCAAACAATAAACCATCAGCAAGCAATGCTCCATTCTCTGCAATCTTTGGTTGGTTAGCAGCAGTGGCTTGAGTCGCATTGTTTACCCCAGCTTGGTCGTACCAAGTGTGGACAGTAGCTCCGTGTTCTATGATTTCAAATTTAAGATTAGAAATATCAAATGAAGAATTATCTCCAAATTTAAATACAACTGATTGGAAAGTATTTGTTGTGTCCCCAGTAAATATAAATTCAAAATTACCAGTTGTTCCACTCGTTATAACCTTTCCACCTTCTGGTGGAGTAAAAGTCGTTCCTCCATTTGCAACTTTACTAGGTGAAATAACCAAACTTTCATCAGCAGTAAAGCTATTTACAGTTCCAGTAACTTTAATTTTTAATCCACTATAATCACTTATGCTTAATTGAGATGGTAGCTTAAATGCAAGTCTAGCTAACAAAGCATCAACAGAGCCAGTAGCACCAGATATTGCTGTATCACTTATTGTAGGAGTAGAAGTAAATTGTTTAAAATCAGAATCAATATCAGCATAAGCTACGGCACTAAAATTCTCTGTGCTTTCATTTAAAAATCCATTAAGGTCAGTAGCAGTTGTACTACCAGAACTGCTACCAGTGGTTTCTTCCCCTACATTAGATACTAAAGAATTATTGCTAACATTTCCGTCTGAATCAAAATGCACATTTACTTCTATGTCGTCTGAGCTTCTGCGAATTTGTGCACTTGGACTAAGAACAGATGCGGTTAAAGAAGAAAATGCAATCACTTCCCCAACGTTACAATTTACTGATTGACCACTAGAATCAACTGCATTTAGTATTCTACCTACTTCTTCTATCCCAGTTGCAATTTTGTATTTGTCTGTTCCACCATAATAACTTCCAAAAAATACTGTAGCTGTTGTCCAAGCACCACCTACGATAGTTACTCCATCTTTTGTATAAGTTGCAAGAGATGAACCAACAACCCATTTGTTTCCCACAAGTGGACTATCGCTTTCTACATAGTATTCAAATGTTATTGAGCCACTAAATCCAGCAAGAAAATCATTATTATTTAACCAAAACTGTGGATTTGATGCAGTATTTGCACTTGTAAAAAGAACAAGATTACTCTTACCTTGATAGGTAAAACCAGCAGCAGTTGAAAATCTTGAAGTACTATTTGGAACTAACCCATCGCTACTAGAACTAAAGTCCGCAGTGTAAACTAAACTAGGTTCATCTTTTACTTTACGAAGACTATAAGCAGCTGCGGCTGTTGCTACATCTGCTGGTAGTGTAGTCTCTAATTTACCATTTACCCAATCTTCTAATACACCACTAGAGACTTGACTGGCTGAAAAGTCTGTTTCGTCTGTTACTCCGGGGTCATCATCATCGTGTGGTTCTCTACGAACATTGACAACTGGCCCATTCATTGCACCAATATCTCGCAATGAGTACGCAGCTGCGGCACCACCGAACCTACGAGCTATTCCTAGGTCGGTATAATCACCGGAGGAACCTTCAAGAATATTCCAAGCTGATGCTAGATTACCCTTGAGAAGATTCTCAGCAGAAGCTAGTTTCTCAGAAGGCATTAGTCAGTAAATTCAGATGCTGCTATAACAGATGTTGTACTACCTGTGGCTACAAACTTAGCTAATCTAGCTGTGTCTGCATCCCAAGTGTAGCTACGTCCGGCATATAAGCGATGGCCGGTTGATGCACTTGCATTTTCCCCAGTGTATGTTACGTATGCATCTGCATCTTGTACATCAATTACAATATATCGTGTAAGTGTATTGAATGGTGTAGTCAGCTGGTGTTGAACAGATGTACTGTCAACTTCAAGCATTTGCATTGAAGTAACGGTCGGTGTAGGTTTAGGATATAAGTTTCTTACTCTTGAGTTCATTATCTTGATTGTCTATTTACGTAAGTTGAAAATCGTTTGTTAACGGTTGTTTGATTCATTATAACATCAACTCTCTCTAATTCTAATGCGAGGTACTGCTGTGCATTCTGTTGCTCTAATTGAGCTTTATCATGCTGGCCATCCATGCGTAAGAAATCAGAGTAAGCTGAGTGTGCTATGTAATGAAAAAATTCTGAAGGTACTTCTTCAGTAGATGTTGT
>Ga0208899_1000619_pt1 | contig 26641 bp, 34 predicted proteins | sample VirMetDEL_Nov_24_FD_184518 | JGI IMG/M metagenome (GOLD analysis project Ga0208899, IMG submission 184518) | Aqueous microbial communities from the Delaware River and Bay under freshwater to marine salinity gradient to study organic matter... | ecosystem: Environmental > Aquatic > Marine >... | reverse complement strand
GGCATTCATCGCAGGACCGGACCCACTGGATGGAAGCGTCGAGTCGACCTCATTGCCAGAGATCCAGCATCGGCATCCGTCGCTGACGTCTCATTCCTCGTGGATTGCATCAAGAACATTCGGCGTCGAGCCGACTCAGCTCGAAAGGCTGCGAACGTGTCGAGACTCCGATCTGACCTCAGAGCCGCAAAGTGCGTCATCTGGGTGATGTACTCTGAAGAGGAGGTCGAGTCGTTGACGGGCAAGCCTGCGGCTGTCTACCGAGACACGGTCGACTCATTCAGCGAGGCGATTCTGTCATGGTGGGGTCGCAGAGCCGTCAAGGCAGGAGAGGACGTGGCGTGGGCAGATCGGAACGCCGAGCATGACCCAGCGCCTCCTGAGTTCTTGCGCTGGGCGATGAAGACCGGAAAGATAGACGAACAAGCAAAGAAGGCGCGAGCCAAGCGGCTTCGGAGCATTGTCTCAGGCAAGGGTTGATCACAGTCATGGTAACGCCCAAGAACAGATCGCGCGCGCGTGCGCATGAGTGAGCAGCTATCGACAGTCCCGACACTGATCGACGGCAGACCCGAGAGCGAGATCATCGATGCGATCGCAAAGGGACTCGGCATCAAGACCGCTATCGCAAAGAGGCTTGGCTGCGCTCGTCACACCCTGAATCGCTGGATCAAGGATCACGCAAGCATCGCAGCCGCGTTCGATGAAGCTCAGGACATTCTGCTCGACACTGCTGAGCACAAGCTCGTGGAGCAGGTCCTCTCGGGCGATATCAAGGCGATCAAGTACCTGCTCGACACCAAGGGCAAGTCGAGAGGATACGGACAGCCGAAGAGGCTGGAGATCAAGGCAGCTTCTCGCATGAGCCACGAGGAGCGTCAGGCGCGCTTCGGTCGAGTCGCTGCTGCCATGGGGTACGCCATTCCACCGGAAGGCGTCACGACGGTGATTGACGTCACCGCAGAGGATGAAGATCCAGCAGAAGAGACAAGTGGCTGACCTCGTCTCAGACGTTGAGCGCAATCTCGAAGCCTTCGAGCAAGAGATGGCGATCCGAGCCATTGATCGCTTCTCGATCTTCTACAGATGGGCGTGGCCGATCATCGAGCCTGGAACGCCTCTGGAGTGGGGCTGGCACCATGACGCGATCTGCGAGCACCTCGAAGCGGTCAGCCGAGGTGAGATCCAGCGCATCAGCGTGGAGATGCCTACAGGCTTCACGAAGTCGCTCAGCTGTGCCGTGATGTGGCCTGCTTGGCAGTGGGCTCGCGACCCGAAGTGGCGATTGCTCTGCTCGACGCACTCTCATGGACTCTCGAAGCGCGACAGCGGACGACGTCGGGATATCATCACCGATCCCGACTACCAGCGCCTATTCGGCTCAGACTGGGCCATCAACGCCTCGAAGGGACACGTCACCGACACGCCTCGACGCTGGGACCTAGCAGACGATCAAGCGGAGAAGGTGTTCTTCAAGAACACGGAAGGCGGTCACATGGTTGCGCTCTCAGTCGGGGCAAGCGTCACGGGTCACCGAGGCGACACGATCATCACCGATGACTTGCTCGACGCTCAGCAGGCGAACTCTGAGCCCGCTCGCAGACGAGCTGGTGAGCACTTCCGTCGAGTGCTCCCGACTCGCGCGAATGATCTGAGATCTGCTCGCTGGATTCATGTTGGGCAGCGCACCCACGTTGACGACCCCTCTGGCATTGCGAGGGAGTGGGGCTTCGAGATCCTCTCACTGCCGCTGGAGTACAACCCACGCCGATCGTGCGTGACGGTGATCGGGTGGCAGGACCCGAGGACTAAGCTGGGTGAGCTGCTCGACCCCGTGCGAGTCGGTCCGACTGAGGTCGGCTTCTTGAAGATGACTCTCGGCGCTCGTGACTTCGACTGCCAGCAGAACCAGAATCCAACACCAGACGAGGGAGACGTCATCAAGCGAGCGTGGATCGATCAGAAGGAGCCGTATGGAGAGCTTCCAGCTCAGATCGCTGAGTCCGGTGAGTGGTGCATGTCGGTCGACCCGAAGGCAGGCAGCAAGAATCCAAAGAGCGCCTACGCTGTGATCCAGATATGGATCAGACACAAGGCCACCTTCTGGCTCGTCGATCAGCGGAGAGGTCGCTGGTCATTCGTCGAGACAACCAAGCAGATCAAAGCGATGTCCAAGCGATGGCCGAGGGCAACTCGGAAGCTCGTGGAGGCGAAGGGTGATGGCAAGGCGATCGTCGAGGTCCTCTCTGAGCAGGTTCAAGGCGTCGTCCCAGTGCCTGTCGGAGTCGGTGACGGCGCGAAGCGTGAGCGATTGCGAGCGGTCTCTCCGATCTTCGAGGCTGGCAACGTTCGAGTGCCGTCAGAATTTCCAAGCGCGGACGCGGACAATTCTGTTGAGATCTGGGTCCACGAGCTGACTAGCAGCCTGGACAAGTTCGCAGATCAGGCTGACACTACGTCGCAGATGCTCAACCATTGGAGGTCGAGAGCCTTCCGCCGAGTTGACGAAATCATCCGCGAGCGTAAGCCTCGCAAGCGCGACACTGGATTCAATCGACTAGCGAGACTGAGTGGCCGGAACAATTCTTGACAGTCGCGAAGCCATGATCCGATCAATGGAGATGGCTCGCATCGCCCAACCGCCCGTCCCGAAATACGCGAGGGTTTCCCGGCGCTCGCGTGTGAAAGAGCGAGAGCTGTTCGCCTACAAGTGGCGAGGGATTGCGGGTCGTGCTGGCTTTGTCGACGAGATCATCAACCGATATCCGAGAGCCGCACGTGCTTGGTTCGACGTTGAGCTTGGCGTCATGGATGCACCCTGGGAGAACGTCCCAGTCAAGGATGAAACCGCAGAGGAGGCGGCGCTGAGGGAGCGTCTCGACCGTCTGCTCCACGATGAGATGCGTACCGACTTGAACCAATCGATCGCAGGGCTTCAGGGTGGCTGGGACAAGTTCTTGACCAATGCTGCGAGCCTCCTCAAGTACGGCGCTGCACCATTCGAGAGATCATGGTGGGAGGACGACACTGCCAAGTACGGCGACGGCATGAGGCTGGAGCTGTATCACGTCCACCCCTCGTCCATCTCCGACTACAGGGACAACGAGAACTACGGGCTCGAATACATCAAGCAATCGGTCGACGGCGGCACGCACTACATCCCAGCCGAGAAGCTCGTGATGATCGCCCCGATGGGAGCATCTGGCGAGTACGAGGGTTGGACCCCGATGCGCTCCCTTGGCTTCATGGTTGAGCTGGCGTGGCAGCTTGCGCTGAGTACTGCTCGGCGCGGCAGGCTGGACGCTGGACTCTTCGCGATGGAAGAGACAGAGGCAGGGGCAGCAGAGCAGACCATCGATGAGATTGAGCGAGCGCTCGACGAGATCGAGGCTGGTCAACAGCTCAGCGGATTCATTCCAGCGGGCATGCGTCTCGCGTTCCACGCTCCGACGTCCTCGGGCATGAATGCCGTCGAGGTCTGGAAGTACGTGGACGGTCAGGTCGACCACGTCATCGGCGCATGGGTCGCGTCGCTCGGTCTGACATCGGGCAGCGGCTCGCGTGCGCTCGGCGACACGCTGTCAATTCAGGACTCGAAGCGCTGGCGGCGAGTGCTGAATTTGATCGGGTCTGGGATCTCGACCATGTACCGGGATCTCGCGAATGACCTTGGATACTCGTCTGGAGTTCGAGTGCCGACTCTGGCGGTGCGAGAGGAGGACCAAGTCGTCGACCTGGAGAGACTTACCGCTGCCGTCTCAGCAGGCGTCGGAGCTGGGCTGCTCCCTGTCGTGCCTGAGTTGACCAGAGAGTTCGCCACGAGGACGGGGCTTTCGGTCGAGACGATCGATGCGATGGTCCGAGCAAAGGAAGCCGAGAGCGTCATCCCTGATGCCGTTCCTTTGGTCGAAGAGGCTGCACCTGTTCTGTCTCTCACAGAGTCGTGCTGCATCAGCATGGCGGATGACTCGTTCACTCCTCCTGACTCCGTGCGCTCAAACGCTGAGCGAGGTCTGGAGATGCGTCGAGAGCACGGCAGAGGAGGCACTCAAGTCGGCGTGGCTAGAGCGCGTGACCTTGCCAACGGAAACGTGTCGCTGAAAACGATCGGTCGAATGCGGTCGTTCTTCGCGCGTCATGACGTGGATGCGAAGTCCCGAGAGGAGGATCCGACCAGTGCTGCGAATATCGCATGGCTCCTCTGGGGTGGTGATGCGGGTCGTCGGTGGGTGGAGTCTCAGAGCTTCGATGCGATGTTCTCCGCAGCCGTCTCAGAGCAGCTCGACGCCAATGGGAAGCCGGTCGAGTTCTTCCGAGAGTTCGCTGACGTTGAGCAGATCGTCGAGTGGGTCGACAACGAGGAGCAGCGATTCACCCTGGATGCGAACTATCAGAGCCGCATGGGTGCGATTCGGGACCGTCACGTCGAGGACCTTCGGCTTGCTCTTGGCGACTCGTCAGGGCTGACCGAACAGCAGCGAGGTCAGCTGCTTGATCTCGTTCTCTCGCAGTACATCGAAGAGTACACGGGAGAGATTCTGGACCACGTGTTCTCCGTCGAGCAGATGACCGAGGCTGCTGGTGCTCGTGAGCGAGAGCGATCACGCCCGGTGGCTGGTCCTGCCGACCCTGGTGCCACCAGAGCCTTGCGTGACTGGTCTGCGGAGCAGGTCGCCTCGATGCGTCAAGGAATCGAGCGTCAGGGAGAGATCGCCGCTCGAAGAGTACAGGCTGACGTTCTCGACCAGTACGAGTCTCAGGTGCCAGTTCGCACGATCGTCTCGCAGATCAAGCCATCGGGGCTGTCGAGTCACGGCAATAGAATCGCCAATCGAGCCGGATCAATCGGCAGGGTAATCGGAGGCGCGATACGAGCCGAGCGCACGGGCCTTGTGCCAGTCGAGGCGTTCCGCACATCCGTCGCTGATAAGAACCGCTGCGACACGTGCAAGAGACGAGACTCAGGGAACAGCGGCAAGACGTGGAGCTTGAGGACGCCAGAGGAGGTCCAGCGGTTCATCGACGATCCCGAGGCGACCACCCCTGACCCAGACTGCGACGGACGAGCCAACTGCCGATGCGGTCATCTGCTTCGATACGCACGAGCGCCGCGCGTGGACTTCTCCACCGCTGATGCTGTGACTTTCTCGTCGCTCGATGAGCTGGAGAGGGAACTGCGAAGATGAGCGCAAGCCTTCCGCCGAATTGCAAAACCGAATCCATAGCATTTAGGGTGCCCGCCATGAGTTCGACCCCGATCATCATTAATCTCGCCAATCAGCCTTACGAGGACTCTGAGGGACTTCTCTGGGTGCACGGGCTGTCTCGCGCTCGCATCGAGTATGAGGGCAAGCCGTACCCGTTCGACGATGAGCTGATCTTCGGCGAAGTGTTCGAGGGACTCTCGGCACAGATCAACCAGGGTCACCACCAGCCCAACTACCAAGTCGATGAAGACATGGCTGGGCATGGTCGCGGACGGCGCACATCCATCGCTGGAGTCATCCGGCAGGTTCGACGAGTGTCTCAGCAAGACCTCGCGGATCAGGACGTGCACATCGACGAACCAGAGGCGATCATGTTCGGCGTCGAGTTGACGCCATACGGTCGTGAGCTGATGGAGCAGGGACAACTGCGCTTCTCGTCTCTTGGCCTGAGCATCATCCGCTCCGACGAACGACTCGACCCTGAAACGAACGAGCCGCTGATCAACTGGTCCGCATTCCTTCGCGAAATGAGCGGCTGCGGTCAGCCGCACATCAAGTCTCTTCGACCGATCGACGAGACGAATCATCTCTCACTTGCTGAGTCACCCACACCCAAACTCGACGAAATGCCTGACACTTACACGCTATCCGATGAGCAGCTCGAAATGATCGCCAATATGGTGTTCGACAAGCTCTCCGAAATGAACGCAGCAGAGCCAGTTCCGTCTGCCGATATGGCTGAGATCGCTCAGATGATCGCCGACGAAGGTGGCGACCGAGCGGAAGTCATCGCGCGCCTCGCCTCTGCGGCGGGTGTCGAGGTCGGAGCAGTGGAGGCGATTCTCGCTGGTTCGGTCGATGCGACTCCAGAGCAGATCGCAGCGATGAAGACGGTCCTCTCCCCAAGCACGGTAGAGGCTGGAAGCTACGACAAGATGGCGATGGCTGAGCTTGAGGTCGTAAAGGCCGACAACAAGGCGATCCGTGCTGACCTCAGCGCATACCGCGACGAGCAGAAGCGAAAGGAGACGCGACAGGCGATCCTTGACCGCGCTCGTGTTGACAAGGTCCGCGTGGACTTCTCCGAAGAGGAGAACGCAGGGATGTTCGACCTCATGTGCTCGCAGTACGAGGACGCTCCCGACACCTTCGATCAACTCTGGTCGCGTCTCTCGCGAGATGAGCGTGACGGCTCCGGTCGCATCGCTCGCAATCCCAAGCGAGTCGCAGATGACGTCGCCTTCTCGGTGTCGCCTAGCTCGCCAGAGCAAGTCGAAGCCAACAAGAGCTTGATCGCCAAGTACCGAGCGGAGCACAAGTGCTCAGCCTCGGAAGCCATGGCGGCACTTCGCAGCGGACGACGCTGAGCGTCCACCTCATTCACACCACTCATTCTAACCTAGAGCGGAACTCATGAACGAATACGGAATCGGAGCCACGGACGCTGGCCTGTTCGATGCTACTCCCGGCGAGGATCTCTCGTCATACGCTGGTCACGGTGCCTACTTTGATGGGACCGCATGGCAAGTTGCCTCCCTCACCTCGCAGCCAGTCACCGCGCTCCTCGGAAGCGATGAGGCTGTAGCTGTCATCGTCCAGGGCGCTGAGACGAGCGAGAAGCTGGAGTTGGCCTATGTAACCCAGGGCGGCTACATCGAGGTTAAGGCTGGCACTGGTGGCGTGACTCAGGGCGACTACATCGTCTGTGAATATGCTGCGAGCGGCACTGATCGCGGTCGCTTCATCACCGCTACTGAGCTTCACCCTGGGCAGTTCGTCTGGGGCAAGGCTCTCAGCACTGTCGCAGAAGACGGACTCTTCGCACTCGACCAGGGTGCGGCGTTCCAGGCGACGACTCTTTGGTCGGCTGCTCCGACTGCGATCACGGGCAGCAGCAAGACGCTGACCGCTGACGAGATCTGCTCGGGCGCAATTACTCGCGATTGCTCTGGAGGCCCCAAAACTGACACGCTTCCGACGGGCACTCTGCTTCTCGCCGCAATGCAGGCGCGCAATTATGCGGTGGGCGAGCAAATGCGAGTCAGCCTGACCAACGTTTCGGACGCTTCCGAGAATCTGACGCTTGCGGCGGGCTCCGATGTCACGCTCGTCACTTCGGGCGCTGACGCTGTTCTGGCTCAGGACGAAACCGCGATTCTCGTTTTCTCGATCGTCACGGTGTCGCCTGTGTCCATCGCATGTCTCGCCTGCAAGGCTTGATCTTCACACCCACTCACCTGAGTCGATATATCAATGGCTGATAACATTTCATCCAACGCCGTCACCCGAGAGGATCTCGACGGTCTCTTTGCTGAGCGTCAGGGCGTCAAGTCCGCGCGTGGCCTCGAAGTTGCTCCAGCTTTGTCGGTTGAGTCCGATCAAGTTGAGTGGCACCACTGGGACGAGAACTCGCTCCCGTACACTGCTGGCACCCAGAACGCCTTCGTCAAGAAGGGCTGGAAGGGTCAGCCGTCACGAGGTGGGCTGGACATTACGACCGCCACGGGCACGGTGGACTTCTACCGCTTTGGCGACCTCACCTTCCATGAGAAGGAGATTGAGAAGTTCGCCGCCAAGGGAATCGATATCGTTGAAGAGTACACTAAGAAGATCGCTCGTCAGGCTTCAAAGCATCACGCTCGGACGATCGGTCAGTACCTCTCCAACTCGGCGAACTACCTCGCCGCGAACGTCAACGGATCGCCCGCGGACATCGGAACAGTCACCTCGGACCTCATCACCGATATCAACACCGGACTGGCTCAGCTTGAGTCGCTCGGCATTGACGTCGAGGACTACAAGGTCTGTGCTGTCTACCCTCGCAGCATCGCACGAGAGCTGACCCTGCTCAATCAGGTTCGAGACTTCTCCGCGATTTCGGACAATGCGCTCCTGAAGGTCGGCTTCTCGCCTCGCGGCACGGTCGAGAACTTCTGGGCCAACGCATTCGAGATGCCGATTGAGGGCATCCCGTACGGCGGGCGCACTCAGAACGCATCAGGCACCACGAGTGAGCACATGAACGCGGATATCGCGCTCGTGCTCGTCTCTCAGGCTGACATGGAAGGCGGGTTCATCCGCACTCCGACATTCGGCGAAGAGGGCGCGTTGGGCAGAGTCGTTCAGTACACTCCCGAGAAGTTCCCGAACTCCATCGGCGTGTATGTTGAGATGGCGTACGGCGTTCTCCGACCGGACAATGCTGGCCGATTCGGGTACCTGCTTGACGGCGTCAGCTAATGACTGAAGCGACCCACATCTACACTGGGCCTTGCTCGTGCGGCTGCTTCATCGATGGTGAGCGCTGGATGGTTCTACCGGGTGACCGGGTTCCGTTCGGTGCTGATCGTCTCGATGAGCGTGCCGCTGAGCGTCTGGGCGAATATTTCATCCCGCTCTCCGAGTACAAGGATGACACTCCTCCCAGTGTGGATGTGGAGCTGCTAGTCGGGCCTGTATGGGCTCGGATGACCGTCGCTGATCTCGCTGAGCGCGCAAACGGTTTCGAGGCATTCTCAAAGTCTGGCCTGGAAGCTCTCTGCCGCGTCGGAGGCATCAGCCCTCTCGGTAACACTTCCGCACTCAGGGAACGGCTCCTGAGCGATCTGGAGACGTCCTTGGACGAAGAGGAGGACGAGTCCTTCTCTACGCTCGACGATATCGACAAGATGGACCCTGAGTACGGAATGTCGCCAGAGGACAAATGATGCCGACCGAGTACCGATATCGAAACGAATACCCTGCCGGACCTTGCACTCTGACCGTGCGAGGTGAATCCGTTTCGCAGGGCGAGCCCTCCTCGTGGGGCGAGAAGCTCTCCGAGGACACTTTTGAGCTGAAACGTGGCTGGTTGATCGAGGAGACTCGAAAGCCTGCCGCAGTCAAGGCTAGTCGCAAGGCACCGAAGAAGGCTCGTGGTCAATCGTCGGAGGAGTAGCCCGTGGCACTCGCTCTCAACTACTTCGGCACGACCCTCGCGGAATTAGCCGCTGAGGGTTTCGGCGTTACGCTGGACACGAATTCCGTCCCGACCCTGACGAACGGCCAAACGGCGTACAAGCGTCGAGTCGGTCGGGTCAATGCGTTTGTCCGCTCATTGAACATCGACCCCGATGGACTCACTGACGAGAACTCGGAGACGTTTCAGATCTCTGCTCTGATCTGTGAGCATCTGGGCAAGGCATACCTCTACGAGGCGACACGCCCAGACGACGATGGGCGAGCGATGGCAGCGCATCATCTGTCTCAAGCGACTCAGATGAAAGAGGAGCTTCGCAAGCGCATCCGAGAGATGGGCGAGCAAGCTTCGAGCACTGCTGGCAAGGTGCAAACGTCAGCGTCGACCGCTCGACGGAATAACCGAGCAATCCGAATGGCGAAGGAGGACCGCTTGTCGAGGTGGCTCAACAAGGGTAAGCGCCCATGACGACGGGGCTCCTCACGCTGAGGACTGAGGGCGGTGAGGTGACTCAGGCGATTGAGATTGCCATCTCCGCTCTCGAAGATCTGAGCCCGCTCTTTGCCGCGATCCACCCTGCCTACTTGCAGAACGCTGAGCGAGTATTCTCGACTGCTGGCTTCGGATCATGGCCGACCTACGAGCAAGCGGAGGGTCTTCAGTATCCGACTGTGAAGAGCATCATCCTTGGGTGGAGCATGACCGCTGCCGATCTGCTTCGGTGGGATCGATTCGGTGGGCAGGAGAGGATCTATCCATCGATGACCGATGCCAATCACCCTGAGAACGTCGCAAACATCTCAGCTCGCAGTGCTGAATTTGGCACGTCGGTCCCGTATGCAATCAACCACGAGATTGGCTCTGGCACTGGTCCGAAGTGGGGCGGCTCGAAGCCTGTTCCGCGGAGGCAGCTAACGCTCACCGATCGACAGTTCCTTGATGACGTTCAGCAGACCACGAGCGTATTCGCTGGTGTCGTCGCTGAGTCGTTTGGTCGGACCACTGTGGGGATGTCCTCTGCTGATGTCGTTGCCTCCGTGAGAGGCACGCGCGGCTTCCCGACGAGGTCCTGATGGCGATCCCAACGACAAATGGAGGACCCGAGGTCCTCAACTACGTGCAGAATGTTCTGGAGCTATATCTCGCTGACGAGCTTGCGACTCGCAACTCCGATTTGGGTCTTGCCGTCCAGTCGCCGGATCGGTACAGACGAGTTGAGAGCCTGCCAGAGCAGCGCGTCGGAACTGACTGCATCATCGTCTTGACTGGCTCGAAGACAATGACCAGACACGACTCTGCGAAGAGGGAACTGTCCATGCTTGTCGCGCTGTCGATCTCCGCTCAGTCGGTGAGCGCAATGTCGCAGCACGCGAAGATGTCCGAGTCAATCTATGTGCTCGCAGAGGCGACCGAGTTGGTTCTCCATTCGTACATGCGAGAGGCAGGCGGCTCATCAACCGCTGGCGTCATTCGATACGAGCCGCAGGGCATCGAGTACTCGCCCCCTCTGCAGCTCAGCAAGGGAGGCATCTGGGCTCTCGCTGCGAATGTCCGAGGCGTCATTCATCAAAATCCTTACCGAATCACCATCTGAGAGGTCCAAATGGGCACAGCCATCACAGACAAGCGCGGCACCTTCTATGCGTACGCACAGACAGACGGGGATGCCGTCGCCAGTTTCACGGCGCCGACGATCACCACCGATGCAATTCGCATCATCGAGTTCACATGGGCTCGCGAGGGTGGCTCCATTGCACGAGACGGTCACGACGAGGCCCACGATGGCGGCCTGAAGCCGTTGGCTGGCCCGGTGACCCGTGTGGCTACGGTGAAGGTCGAGAGGCGCTCCAGCGTCACCCCAGGCGATTCTACGACGTGGCAACAGAATGCGCTCTGGCAGATGTGCCCGCCGTGCGTTGTCGATGACTCGGGCGCGACGATTGCTCTGACCCCGACTGCGGGCCGGCTCCAGGGTCTCTTCGGCACTCTGTCGACGATCGCCTACTACGAGCGCAACGGAAAGCGGAAGGCGGCGATCAACTGTCTGGCGGTTCCGGTAAGCACGGAGGCCGAGGCGGGCGGCATCTTCGTCGACACGTTCGAGATTCGCGGTCAGCCCGTGAACTCGGCGAGTGCCGCAACGGATGACGTTGCGCAGATCTCGACGCACCAAGTCACCACGGCGGGCTCCGGTTCCGGCTCGTTCATCATCAAGGATGATACCGGCCGAAGCGTCACAGGCACCTATACGGCGACTGGCAGTGCTAATGGTACCGCGGTGGCGCTCGAAGCCGCGATCCAGTCCGCACGAATCGCGTCGGGCTATACGTTCTTCGACGAGTCTGTTTCGACCGACACCGTGACGATCACGAGTCAGGAAGCCGGACGACCGATGACGATCACGATCACGGTTCCGAGCGGTGGTGCTGGCACGGATACAACGTCGACGGCGAACGCGAACTACTCGACGTACCCGACATGGACGAACGATTCCGAGGTTCCCACGGTCTTCATGGGCGCCACGGTGACGCACACGGTCGAGGGTGAGGCGGTGCTGAACATCTCGAAGTTCTCGCTTCAGTATGGGTACTCGCTGACGCAGAAGAAGATCGGCGGCGACGGTGCCGGCACGAACACGGGTTACGCGATTCCCCGCGTGAGTGGCGCGACTGCCCCAACTCTCTCGGTGTCCTGCGACATGCAGAGCGGCGCTGACTACGATGTGGACGAGTCGTGGCGAGCCGGGACTGCGGTGTCCTTCACGCTTGTGGACTCGCCGCACACCATCACCTGTCCGCAGGGCGTCATCATGGACCCGAGCGAATCGGAGAGTGACGGAGACCGCGGATGGGATTACACTCTGCGGCTCTACTCAACTGGATCCGCTACTGACATGTGGAGTCAGGCGTTCGCATAGCCTTCGGAGAATCATGCCCATTACTCGCGCCCGTGACCATTTCGACATCACCTGCGACGGCGTTCAATACGGACTCGTCGTGGAGCGTCTTTTGAAGACCGAACTCCGTCAGTACAAGGCGGCGATTCAGCCCGCACGGGACGAGTTCGACGCGGCTCACGAGCCGTACGAAGTGGAGATCGTGAAGGCCAAGGCTGAGGACAGGGATCCGGACTTCACGGGGTTGGCTCCGTATCCGGATATCTCGGAGCAGCTCTTTGACCACACGCTGCCGGTGCTCAAAGAGCGTGCAATCTCCATCACCATTCGAGACGGCGACAGCGAAGAGGTCTTCGACGCGGCAAACCGCCGAGACGAGCTGGAAGAGTTCGTAGACGCATGGATTCCCGAGAAGGTGATTGGCTACTGGGGTCGCATGATGCGGGAAGCAAAGCTGGGAAAAACGATCGCGCGCGTCGGATTGCCGGACTAGCACGCGCCGTAACCAAGCCGGATCAGAGGTGCTGGGATTGCACGGATACACTGAAAGTCACGCGATTCTGCCCCATGACCCTCGACCACGAGGAGTTCCGGCCAGACGACCATCTGGAGCGCCCCTGCACTTGCGATGCGTGGTGGGTGCAGACCCAGTCCAGACGACGCTCGGAGGCCCCGAGGGAACTCGGCGGCATGAACCGGGATCCGAAGGAGCTGGCCCCACCGGGGTCGTGGTTTCCTCTGATTCGGGAGCTGGCACGGTGCATCGAGGAGGACCCGAACGGCACCGCGGACCGCACGGATGCGGCAACGTTCGACCTCGCTCGCCAGTACTTGAACGAGGAGCGCCGGTCGCTGAGGGTCTGGGACAAGTGGAAAGCGGACACGGACAAGGAGTGACATGGCCCGCGTAGTCATCGAAATAGACGGGGACTCGTCAGGGGCTGAAGAAGCCCTTGAAGATGTTCAGGGGGCGCTAGGCGACCTTGACGGGGCTGCTGGGTCTGCTGGGGACTCGTTCGGCGGGCTGAATACGAAGCTCGTGAACGTGGCGTCTGGTGCTAGCCTTGCGAAGATGGGATTCGATGCCGTGCGCGGCGGCATCAATATGCTCTGGGAGTCAACCGAGCGCTACTTCCAGTCCAGCGAGGACGGCCAAGAGAAGTGGGAGGCGCTGGAGCGTCAGGGCCGTGCGCTGAAGGGCATGCTCTTCGAGTTGTTCATCGGGACGAATGATCAGAATGAGGCGTTCGAGGAAATGAGCGAGTTCCTCGGTGACTTGGTCGCGGGCGCTCGTGGTGCAATGCAGATCCTTCAGCCGATGGCTGACTTGCTGCGCGGCGGGCTTCAGGCTGGCGCTCGTGCCGTTGCAATGGCGTTTGGGGAGTCTGGGTCCGTGGTGGGCGAGTTCTCGGACCAGATAGACGCCGCGAACGATGAACTCGAACGGCTTCAGACCCTGCTCGATCAGCAGGCGGACACAATCGGGGAGGCCGCGGTGCTCATCGAGCACGCCGGGCACGGCGTCTCTGCTGCGGTCCTGAACCATGCGTCGGAGATTGAGGGCACGTTCAATGGCTGGGAGACGGTCGTCACGGACTCGTCAATCGGCTTTCATGAGGCGAACCTCGCTTTCATCGAAGAGGCCCAGAACGCGATTGCGAATGCGCGTGACCTGGGGGATCTCGAAATCCCGATTGAAGGGGTGTTCACGGACGAGGACGGTCGTCGTGTTGTGCGATCGGTCGACAACTTGCGTGATTCGCTGGCCGGGCTGGAGATCATGTTCCACGGGCACCTTCAGCCTGCCGCGGAGGTGCTTGAATCCCAGTTGGCAGTGCTGCACGCACAGATCGATGCGGAGGCGGACGCCGCGAACTCGGCTGCGGACGCCAATCGGAACCTTGCGTCGAGCATCGAGGACGTGTCGGCACGGAAGGAGATGGCCGAGCGGCTCGTCGGCAAGTCCGATGCAGCGGCGGAACTCGCGAAGCAGGAGGAAGAGAACTTCGCCCGTCTGCACTCGCTGAAAGAGATGATGCTCCACTTCGACCGGCTCGAAGCGAACGAGTCGGCCCGGCTGCTTGAAGAGGAGATGCTTCGCAAGGACGAGGCAGCGAAGGCCGAAGAGGGCGCGCTCATTCGCATGGACGCGCTGAAGGATGCACTTGACGCCAAGGAAGCGACTCGAAGCGCCAAGCAGCAAGAGCGCGTCAACATCGCCAAGGGCGGATTTCAGACGCTGACCAACTCGGCGATCGGCATGGCTGCGGCGCATATCAAAGCGGGCAAGCAATCGCGCGAAGAAACTCGGAAGCTCATCGGTGACGAACTCGTGGCCTTGGGTGCCGCTGGTTTGGCGAAGGCTGCGATGATGGTCTTCGAGCCCGGTAAGCAGGCTCTCGCTGCTGGTCTTGCTGTGGCGTCGCTCGCTGCGATGGGCTTGGGCGCCAAGATGGGTGCGAATTCCAGTGGTGGTTCAGTGGCGGCTCCTGCTGCAACCCAGGCGCCCCAGAGCCAGACGAACGTCACGTTCCAGAACAACTTCAGCCAAATCGGCAGTCGCGAGCAGTTCCTTCGGGTGACCGGGGACACGTTCCAGCAGGCAGTCGACGAGGGCTACATTGCAATTCCGAGGGGCTGATGGCCGCACACTTCCCAGTTCTAAGCCGTCAGATCGCGCTTACGGGCAATATCGGCGTCGGCACACCGTCGAGCCCTTCAGACGTCTCGGTGACCACCACGGGCGTGTGGTCGTTCGCTTCGGAGACGGACGGGAGCCCTTCGACGGATTCGCTTGCGTATCACCTCGGCACGCAGGTCGCGACTGCCGGTGCGTGGACGTACGATAACGCGAACTCCTCGTATGACATGACGGTGGGGACGTTCCCCCGGTATCTCTTGCAGTTCACGTCGTCGACACAGCTTCAGGTTGAAGCGGGCGGCGCGAGTTCAATCACTCTGACGGATATCGGTGTTGATGGCTCTGCGATGACGTCCGGAATCCCCGCTGGTGGCACCGTGACCCTTGCGAGCGAAATCAACTGCCTTGGCTGGTGGCACGCTGGAATTGAGTTGACGAAGCAGGTTCGACCGGACCAGCACGAGTATCAGGACTTCGGGAGCGTGTACGACGGTGACGCCGACGAGACAGAGTACTACGGGCGGCGGCAGTCGCTTCGACTCATGTGGGAGCAGGTCGAGGATGCGAATGTCTTTCTTCATCGTGCAGAGGACGCGACGTACGCCGCGAACGCCGGACGGAGCGTCACTGACCCCAATGGACTCATCAACGACCCTGACGGGCTCCTAGAGTACTTCTGCCGGGGCGAAACGTTCCGAGTTTATTTCGCGCACGGCGACTATCTGACGACTCGAAAGCAGGAGGGTGGGCGCATTCGCGAACTCTCGGACTGGGTGACGGAGTTTCCCGATGACCCGAGGCGATCGACCGTGAACCTTCGCGGCTGGAAGGTGGTCTAGATGGCTGCTGTCTCGACGAACGACAAGGTCACGGTGGTGCGCTTCGATGGCGTTGGAGCGCGCATCAGCGGCGCGAACGAGCAATACGTGTACCGAACCAAGGGTGACGCGCTCTCGTACACCACGGCAGCCGCTACGGTCTCGGCTCTGGCAAAGCATCCGACGATCTCGCCGGCACGTCTTGAGCCCCTGGAGCCCATTGGCACGGGTGGCGGCGTCTCGCTGGAGATGATCTACGACAACGACAACGCGCTGATCACCGCGCTTGCTCGACGAACGATTGCACCACTGAAGGGAGCGCTGAACGAGGACGTGTACACCACCGCGTTCGTTGGCTCTGGCGATTCCACTATGGTGGTTTCGGCAGATGTGTCGAGCGTGCTCAGTGTGAACGAACTCATCTGGTTCGGCACCGTGGTCGCGAAGGTCACCAGCGTCTCAACAACGACGGTTGGCATCAGCAAAGGACAGCTCGGGTCTTCGTCTGAAGACGTACCGTACACCGGTGATGGCGTCCTCATCTTCACGTCGTGGCCGGAACTCATCGGCAGGCGGGTGACGATCTCAGAGGCTGACTCGACGACCGCGAACGAGGCGTCTGAGACCATCATCTACCGTGGCGTGGTCGAGGCGGTCGTTCCGGACGGCCCCAAGTTGACGATTCGGGTGAAGAGCCGGATGCAACAGATGTTCGGTGATGGCGCTCGAAAGTTCTTCGCGCCGCAATCGCAGAACGTCACCGAGCGGACTGAGGCGTGGATCGTCGACGATAAGCTCCGAGGCGGCCACTGGGACTACCCCCGCAACACGCTCTGGGGAGACCCTACGTGGACGTATCACCGGCTGATTGCAGACGATAACCGGTGGATGGTCGTCAAGCTGGAAGACGCGGAGATTGGGGCATCCAACATCACTCGCTATGTTCCGGACTCTACCGGCCTGAACATCATTCAGATGGGCCGAGACGAAGAGGTTTACAGCCCCGACCGATGGGGCGAGCTGTGGGAGCCGGACGGTGAGGAGACCCTCGTGGGACCACTTCGCGCGGAGTACGCCTGGGTCGCCGAGGACCAGACGATGTCCGACATCTTGCTTGACCTATTGCAGGGTAATTCGCTGCCGTGGTCGGTGTGCATGCGCCTCCAGAATGCTGAGATTGATTCGGCTGGAATTGCCGAGACAGTGGACCTCGCCGCGGACGCGATTGGAGTCATTCGCTCGCCTGGGATTCCCAGCGAGTTCGGGGATCTGTTCGTCATGCCGTACCTAAAGCCATCCGACGAGCGGCTCGCTGACATCATGGCCGAGGAGTTTCTCGGGCCGCTCGGGCTGGCCCTGACGCCGGACAAACTCGGGGTCATCAAGTGCGTCGACTTCCGACAGGTGTTCTTTGTCGACGACTCGGTGGCGAATGCCGATATCAAAAGTGGGCCGATTGGTGCGACTCCTCGCACGACGAAGACGGTCACGCGGACTTGGACGTTCAACGGCGAGGTGGACGGGACGAAGATCACGGAGACCGTCCATAGTGTTCTCGCCACCATGCTCCACGGCGGGGGGCGCACGAAGAAGTATGACGTGCGTATTCTGGCATCCGCTCGGAATCTGCGCCTCCTGAAAGAGCGTGCGCGCGCTCTCACGGCGACGTATGAGCGGGCAGTTCCAGAAGGCGGGTTTTCGGTCGGTACTGATATCGACTCCGACGTGGGCAACGTCCTTCAGGTCACGTGTGCGTCTCTCCCGGGCGATGACGGGGTCAGGGGCAGCGGCGCCCAACGGTTCTTCGTCACCGAGTGGGGCAAGGAGCCCGGCGGGGCTCCTCAACTTCGCGGGCTCTTCCTCGGGACTGACACCGGCGCGAAGTGGGCGCCGGCAGCTCGCGTGCAGTCGTTCTCCTCGGGACAGTTGACGTGCTACGAGCAGGTCTTCACCGACCCCGACGAGGCGGACGTGGACGTCGAGAAGTTCGAGGTCGGCGACGAGATCCACCTGCTCGACCAGTACGGGACGCACAAGGTAGGCCCCAAGGCAATCACCGCGATCTCACCCGGCTCGAATAAGATCACAGTGAGCGGAATGGGAACCGCCGTGGACGGTGACTACATAATCCTTGCAGCTTACGACGACACGGGTCACGACAACGACTGGACTTGGCTGGCTGGCAACGACGCGAAGCTTGGAGCAGCCGGCGACACTGCTCCCGTTTGGACTTGAGGTAGGTATATGGCGTTCACGGTTCCGAGCGAGTGGCAGTATCTAGACGGCACGCACCATGTGGCGCCACGCGCGCCCATCGTTGGCGGAAAGACGGGCGACTATGCCTTTGAGGCGCTGATCGCCGACCACCATCTCGTTCGCGCGAACCGAATGTCCTGCACTCTGTCGATGGGCAATACCGATGCGTGGACGAACACCGCTGGACCCGGCGGGGGCGTCGCGGACTGGGCCAGTTTCGGCAAGACGAAGATCGAGACGCAAGACGGCTTTGATGGCCGATTGAACGTCACCGTGTGGTGCGAAGACTGTGAGTCGGCCGGCGGCGTCTACGTCGCGGTGTTCAACACCTCCAGCGTCCTCCAAGGGAGCGTTACCCTCACGAACACCACGGGTGGAACGAAGCAGGAGCGCACGGGGTCAATCACGGGCCTCTCCGCGAATACGCAGTACCTGATCGAAGTCCGATTTGCCGCGGATACCGTCAGTTCCCCGACCGCCAAACTCTATGGGGTTCTCGTCGAGCCTCGCGAGCTGACGTCATCGACGATTGACGACAAACTGAACGACCAGCGCGCGAACGACGACGAGACGGCGAGTTCCCTGATTCCGTTTCGGATCCGAGAGCATCTGATCTCTTCGATGCGCGAGCGGATGCCGCACTGCACGCACTCGTACCCAGAAGAGAGCAAGCTGCAGATGAGCGTTCCGGAGGTCTCGACCCACCCCGACGAGTGGTGGGGGATTCCGATTCGCGTGCCCATCCCTCTTGGCGTGGATGAGGTCGGCGTTCGCATCCGGTACGAGGTCGCAACGGCAGACGTAAAGGTGCGACTGAGGGTCATTGGCGGCGCCATTGGGTCCGCGTCGACTCTCTCTACCACTGGCTCTGTCACGCTCTCAAGCGAGATGACCGTTCCGTTGAGGTCGGTCGGCGGATCTCGGTGGGCGATCCTCATGCTGTCGTTCCAGTCTCAGCGCGGGTCCAGCGTGGCAGTCGCGAACGGTGCGACAAGCAGCAACCCCGGCATGCCTTCAAGGAAGCACACGATCTCCCTCGCGTCTGGCTCCGTTGCCCAGCACAACGTCATCCAGAACACGGGCAACCCGAACGCAACCTACATTGGAAACGTCACCGGGGGAACGAGTGTCACTGTCTGGCCGGAACGTTGGCCCACGAGCTTGTTTTTCTCTGGCTCTGTCTACGAGCTCGGAACCATCAAACTGCACTCGATCGGCCTGGAGCTGAAGGCGGACGCAACCGCACTGCGGAGTTTTTCGATTCCGACGACGAAGAGCATGAGTGTCGGGAAGGTGATGCAGTACGAGACGCTCACGCGACTTGAGGCGGCTGCGTGGGAGGTCTACTCCAGCGGAGCCCAGTGGTATGCGATGCGACCCACTCCTGCGGTTCTCACGTCGTTCTTCGGGGTGTCCTCGGGCTCGGGCGCTCCTGCTTCCGGCGCAATCTTCAAACGCCGTGCAGACTCCGAGGGAATCTACGTGTGGCTCTTGGTGATTTCCGGCACGGTCGGAGCGCGCACCGTGGACACCTCAGTGAAGATCCAGAACCGGTCGGCCTCCGTCACTGAAACCACGGTCCTGAATGGCACGGTCGGCAGTGGCATCTTTATTGGAACCGTCAGAGGCGAGCAGTTAGCCACGCAAATCGTCGGCCTCTCAGATGGATTCGCAACGACGGACTGGGGAGCCCAAGACCTGATTCGAGAGTCGGAGGCCGCACAGCTTGGGGTCATCGAAGGAATCGTTTCGTGGCCATCCGGAACGAGCGTTGGAGACACCCTGGAGGTGACGTGCTCGGTTGGGACGAACGTTGAGCACGTCTTCGGAGCCAGCCTTCACGAGGCTCTGCCGTTCATCGACATCTGATCCTAGAATGGCTTCCGCCGAATTGACGTCTGGATCGTCCGCGACTCTAATCGGCGAGCCATGAAGAAGCCAAGCGAACGACTACAGGCGTGCGCCGATCTGATCGGGGATGTTGATCCATACCCGTTCTCGAAATCGATCGGAAGCTCGGATCGGATCTCTGAGTATCTCGACAAGTTCGACGATTTCTTGGAGGCGTGCGGGGTTCGATACTTCTCTGCACTCGAAGTCTGCACGCCATCATCCTCCTCTCAGGAGGTCGCTTCGAGGACTGGCTCAATCAAGTCGATGCACCGAGGACAGTTTGTTCTCGTGTATCCAGTCCTGCTCTGGCAGCCGATGGCATGCGTGGTCGTTCTCGCCGATGAAATTCGAGAAGCTCTCGGAGCGCCGATCACGCTGAGGAATGGCATGCGGCCATGGTGGATCAACCAGCAGGTCGCTGGCTCTGGGATTGCATCCGATCACCCGATGACAGCTGCCGTTGATCTCGACCTCTCGAAGAGTGGAGACCTCTCACGAGCACACGCCAAGGCGAGGTCACTCTATGACCTCCACGCTGAGGATCTGGATATCTCGCTAGGTCTTGGCGAGACGGTGGTTCACCTGGGCGTTCACTCCCCTCACGGACATCGTCGATGGTCGTACTAGCCACGGCGCTCATCTCGCTCTGTTCTGTCAGCTGCGAGCCCGTTCAAGTCGGCTGCTGGGAGTACCTCACCGCCGAATGTGCTACGGATGTCTTCGTGTGCTGGTCTGATATCCCTATGGGAGAGAGGCCGGCGCATTGCGGCGTCGATGCTGAATGCTTGCCCGTCGAATGGACCGAGTGCGAAGTGGTCCGGCGCCTCTCTTCTGACTGTGAGTGCTAGATGATCCCCGAGAAACTCAAATCCCCCAAGACATGGCTAGGCGCTCTCATCGCCGGTTGTCTTGCCGCGGCCGTCTTCCTCTTTGCCGAGCTTGGCGTTGAGGCGCCCGAAGTCCTCACGGACGAGCTAGAGGCGCGCACGGGCCTTGTGGAAGGCAGCGCAGACGGTAGCGGCGACGCTGAGCCCGAAGAGGGCAGCGCGGACGGTAGCGGCGACGGGTCCGGCGAAGGGTCTGCGGAAGGGTCGGGCGAATGACCCGCGTTGACGCGCTCATCCTGGCCGCGGCGGTGTCAGTCGCGCTTCTGTCGTGCGGAGGCGCTCAGCGCGGCAATCCGTGCGACGTGGGTGGCAAGGTAGCCGAACACGTCCAGCGCCTTTCGGACGTCGCTGCGTTCGTCTGCACGGCGCTCGGCGGTGATAGCGACAAGTGCCAGCGTCACACCGAATACGTCGACCTTGCCGCGGACACTTTCGGTGCGGGCTGTGAATTGCTCCAGTGATGGCTTCACTGGACCGAAATGACCTCGCTCTCTTGGTTGCTGGTGTTCTGCTTTTCGTCGTCGCCTTGCTGGCAATGGGATCGGACAGATGAACACAGAGACAGACACCTTCGCACGTGACGAGCTGTTCCGACTGACCGGGGCAGTGGCGAGCCTTGTGGCACAGGTGGACTCCGTCGATTCGCAGATGACTCAGGTCGCTGAGGATGTTCGCCAGACGCGGGACGAGGTGTTTGGGATTCGAGAGCAGTGCAGAGACGAGCACGCTCAGATCCGTCAAGAGCTTGTCGAGTCTCGGGAGGCACCGAGAGACTACGGGGCTGCGATCGACTCGCTCACGCCGGGGCGACTGATGACTCTGGCTGCTCTCGGTGCGATCGTCTGCCTCACTGTTGGTGGTGCGGGCTGGGTCGCGAGAACGGGTCAGCTGCCTGATGACTTCCATCGGTTCAGCGAAGACCCTGCTCATGCTGAGGAGAACGTCTCGCCTGATCCAAGTCAGTTCTCGACCCTTACGCCCGAAGAGGCGCATCGAATCAAGGCTTTGGCGACGAGCCTGGAGTCCTTCCTGGGACCTGACGGCGGCTAGCGGCCGAGCCGAGCAGCCTCGACGAGTACACGCTGGACGAACTTCGGGGACAGTCGGTCATCCTCGTCGCACTGGCGGCAGTGCTCGCACACCTTGAACCCGTCCACCATGCGGTGCAGCCCCGGCATATCGCAGTGGTAGCAATGGCGAACTCCGAGCGGATGACCATCGTAGAGCCGATCCTTCGGGACTCTTCTCATCGTGACCTGCTCGTGCCGCTAGAGCGAGATCCGGATCTCTTTATCGATCGCTTCATCAACCAGCTTGGTAGCACCCTTGCCTCCCCAATAGTGCAGGGTCAGGATTGCGCCAGCTCGCGTGCGATGAACGGTTCTCGGAGGCTGACCATCGTTGTGGAGAGTCAGCTGGTACTCGTCCTCGCTCAGGCGTCGGATCTTCGCGTGTTTCATTCGGTGCCTGTCGTGGCGAGATGACGCGCCTTGCCTAGTCTCGAAGCATCTTCTCAGTCAAGGATCGCACGCTCGATCCGAGACACGGCGCGTAGGTATCGATCGCCACGTCCGAGTCGAGCGCCTCGCCTGCCTGCGTTGTACGCTCTGATGGCGAAGCTCTCGGGATGCCGATCGAGAAGAAAGGCGAGATGACGCACCCCAGCATGAATCCAGTCCTCACGAGTCAGGCACCAGCGCAGACCGAATATCCACGGCTCGCAGTGATACTCGGGCTTGACCTGCATGACCCCTGCGGCACCTGCGTGTGATCTTGCCCACGGACGGAATCTGCTCTCATTCGAGGCGACAGCGACTGCGAGACTCTCCCTTACGCCGTAGGCTCGCGCAACCTTCGAGACGCTCAGGCAAGCACTGAGAGCCCATTTGGGGCGTGGTGTCGATGTGTTCCCGTAGTCTCGTTGGACTGCCGTGTCGCATATCGTCGCAGCGCTCGCGAAGGATGAGAGCGCCAGCAGTGCCAGTATGGTGATGAGTTTCGTCATTTGATCTTCGGCTCGCTTCCAACGTCCGTCTCTGCACCGGCGCATCACGAGCGAGGTCATCCCTAAAGCTTCCATCTCGTTCTCCTTGGTAGGTCGTGAGCTTCGAGACTAGCGAGCGAGGATTGCTCGGACGAGGTGCATTCGGTTCGAGTAGCCTCGGAGCACTTTGCGGAGCTTGAGCGCTCGCACAATACGGCTCTCACTCCAGCCAAAGAGTTCGTGCATCTCCACAACCATGTCGTGGGTTGCGTCACACTCCAAGAGAAGCGAGAGACGCTGAGCATCTCGCTCAGCCGCCCGCTTGTTCACTTCTCGGACAGTGTAATAGAGGGGGTCTGCGAGTCGCTCGGCTTCGGTAAGGTAGGTCATGTTCTCTCCGGTGGTAGGTGGGTGTGTTCTCTCGAACATGAGACCCTTTAACCACACTCAAAAGAATATGTAAAGAGAAAAGTTTAGAAAAGGTTCCCTCGGATCCCCAAAGCCCACTCCGCGGATCCGAGGGTGGCTGCGAAGTGCAGCCGAAATCGGTTGTCACTCAAACGGAAGCTCTCCCTGAACTCCGCAAAAGATCCCGCACTCAACATCCGCAAGCGTGTCTTTCAGCGGTCGTCCTATGGCGTCTGGGGGCAGTTCATCGAGGAAGATCCGCTCACCTTTGAGCTGAACGAGTCGAGCGCCGATGTCTCGTGACAGCTCGGCTCGCTTCTGAAATTCGCCTGGGAAGTGCTTTCGGACGGTGTTCCAATAGGTCGGTGAGGTGGCTTTCACGCACCCCACGCAATTCGCATTCGGAAATCCCATGCGATAAATCGCCGGCAGTTCGAGTCCTGCCTTTAGGATAAGGCGGAAGCAGTCCGACTTGGTAAGTCCAGCATCAATCAGCACTGGGAGGATGTTCTCTCGTTCTGTCAAGGAGAAGCGTTCGTGCCGACGGCGCTCGTCTGCCGTGAAGCCTAGAACCATCCAGTCATGCGGGTTTTCGTTCTCCCAGTTTTGCCTTGCTCGCTTCTTTAGTTCGAGGGTGCAGGGAGCACCGGACACCCCTGACATGTATCGACGGCGCTCCCATACCGACTGGCAGGAGGCATCGGGATATTTTGGGTTCGTCGCTGTCTCTATTTCGATGCCGAGCCACTTCTCCACATCGTGAAGGAATCGTCGGTTGTCCTCGTGCTCCTCTGCCACTGGGTTATTGACCACCCTGATCGAGTTGCTTTTGCCGTATCGTTTTAGGGTCTCGTAAGCCGCTACCGCTGAGGCAGCTCCGCAGCTAAACCAGACCACGATCTCTGAGTTGGGTTGAACGGTCATCTACAGCACGAAGGCGGCAGCGATCATCGCCCATACTAGGGCGAACGATACGACGCACTGGAGCGCAGTCAGGGCAGCTCTCATGGGTGCAGCGGGTAAACGTGTCGGGGGTGTGTCCATATCTTGTCTCCTTGTTCGTCTTCGACTCGAAATCTTGGCTTATCGAAATCACAGCGCGAGCCAATCACCTGAACTCGCTGAACTTCGGTATCGTCGCAGATCATAAGGGCGGCTCCAGTGTAGTTGACCCAAGAGGTCGTCCAGTCGTGAGGCTGCTCGTAGAACCAAGAGTCGTGCTCGTAAAAAGGCCAGCTCATGTTCGCTCTAGAGAAAACGCCGTAAGAAGACGAGGTGGGGTGAGGTAAGGTTCCCAGTCCACGCAATCGCCACTCGGTGCCGTGGGTCTCTCGTGCTTCACGCACTCCATCACGGGGCGGCTGAAGTATCGGCACGTCTCGCAGCGCGGCGAAATGCACCCTGGCCGGGTCTCGCAGGTCTCCATCAGGACACCTCGACGTGATGCCCATCCGAGAACCTGACGAAATTGAGGCCTGGGTGGTACTCCGCATCAGTGGGATCGGTATCCCGAGCCCAAAGCACTGCCACTGACCACGCTCGCTCCCAAATCCTGCTCACACCACGAACCGGCTCCCAGTCATCTGCGGCCAAGAGAGCGAGAGCACGAGCACTGCCGAGGGAGTCGATCCCGCTTGTGATGGAGCTGATCGACCCGTTCGCGCAAGCTGCCTTGACGGCGTACTGGCGAGGTCCGTGTGGGGGCTGGATGGAGTCGACGAAATACCGGCCGCCATAAACCTTGGGCAGAGTCTCGCCCTGAAAGAAGCGAACGGTGGATGGCTCCCAGTAGTGATAGCCCGCTTCCTTGTTCGCCTTCTTGATCTCGTTGATGTTCTTGAACATTGGTCGACCTACTTGCTTGCGAGAAGTTGCTGGCATTGTGCGATCGAGCCGTTCAGCTCGTTCAGCCAGTCATGAAGGAAGTCCTCTTCGAGCGCAGAGCCGTCCAGCTCTTGAGCAGTCCACCCTTGACGGGCTGCTTCTCGTCGATGCTCCTCAGCGTGAAGCGCATCGAGGTCTGCCTCAATCTTGGATCGCTCCTCGCTCAGCTTGCTCAGCTGGTTCTTGATCTCTTCTCTCGTCATCTCGTTCTCCGGTGGTAGGTGGTTACACCCGAAAAGCCCCGTGCGACTAGGCTACGGGGCGGGACGGCGCGGGGGCGCTCTTAGTAAAGACCGTAGGCGCGTTCCTCAAACCACCGAGCAGAGGCGGTCTCATGCTCGATGTGCGAGAAGTGCTGGCACGCGCGGTACGCGGTGTGAGTCCTGGTGTTATACTTGTGATCCGGGATAAGCGCCCAGACGTAGAACCCGAGCACAGACCGACAGAGGTCGTAGCTGTCGCCTTCCATCTCTGTGGCCGGCTCGACGTCCAGGCAGTCGAACGCAGCGGCGAAGAATGCCGCGCGGTCAATGCCTTCGGGACCTCCCCAGGGGCCGTCCTCGTAGACTGCGTCGACCAGTTCCTCAGCAGTGACGCGAATTGGTCGGCCTCTGTGGTGCTCGGGTCGGTCAGAGTAGTAGGTCTCGGTGTTCATCTTTGTCTCCGTGGTAGGTGTTTCGTGTTCTCTCGAACACATGAACCTTTTAAGCATACTCAAAAGAATATGTAAAGAGAAAAGTTTAGAAAGGCGACACAGGGGTCATCCGACGTCCTGTGCCGCTCAGTGCTACCAGCGAGGGCCGACAGATCGAGGAGCGTTGGGGTCCTCGGGGTCGCAGGCTTCGAGCTGATAGTCTGCGATCACGTCTGCGCTCGTGGAGCTGCTCGCTTCCTGCACCCGAACGAATACCCGAGGACTCTCATCGAGAGCCGCGATGAACTTGTGAGCAGTCAGCACTGCCACTCGTGAATCCTCGAAGTGATCCGACAGCGCATCGAGAACGATCTTGGCGACGTTATCTGCGTCAGGCTTCGAGCTGTGCAGATATGACCTCTCAAGCCATCCGCCGAGCAGTGAGCCGGCTCGCTTAGAGCGCCTCTGCATGAACTGAGGGCGAGGGAACACGGCGACGATGGCAACGTCCAGAGGGATCTCCTCTGGCACATTCAGACCCAGCAGCTTGACCTCTGCTGCGAAGGACTTCTCCCAGTCGATGGTCGCCTTGGGAGTGTATATCGAGATGAATGGCTTGCGCCCCTTGCCACCGATAATGCGCCCCTTCGGGCGGTCCTTGCCTCGTGGCGAGATCTTGACCTCAAAGCAGTATCGATATCCCACGACTCTAGTACCCACCGAGAGCCACAAGGATCGCGAGGACCGTAAACGGCAGGGACAGCACCAAGGCGGCACCGATGGAGGCGAACGTCAACTTGATAATGAAGCCGACGAGCGACGAGAACGGGATATCAATTTTGGTAAGGGTCACTTCGTTCATTGTGTTTCTCGGTCGTTGGGGAGTGGATGGTTGCGGGGTTGGTGCGAGGTCGATCCAGTCTTCGTCAGTCATCTACTGCCTCCAGCGCTGCGACGAGGGCGGCGGCTTCGGAGCGATGCAGCCCGCGCGAATAGGATCTAGCCTCGCCAACGCCCCAGACGTACCACGCGAGCCCGTCGATTTCGTCCTCTTCGGGCTCGACGTAAAGCAGCGACCCGCCCCACGCCTCCCGCACTAGCGCCAACAAGCAACCGAGCGTCGCGGGGTCGCGAAGGTCGGGAATCATTCCGCCAACACACGGCGCGCTGTGTCG
>Ga0208899_1000618_pt1 | contig 26660 bp, 42 predicted proteins | sample VirMetDEL_Nov_24_FD_184518 | JGI IMG/M metagenome (GOLD analysis project Ga0208899, IMG submission 184518) | Aqueous microbial communities from the Delaware River and Bay under freshwater to marine salinity gradient to study organic matter... | ecosystem: Environmental > Aquatic > Marine >... | reverse complement strand
GATTTAGATGAACTTTTACAAGCTAACCCACAAATGCAACGCACTGACTAAGTGCTTGAACTTTTACAACAAACAAATTAATAATAGATTACCATGAGTATTCAAACATTCGCAGATCACACAGGGGACAATTCAACTACCTCTTTTGCTTTTTCATTTCCTTATCTTGATGACTCTCATGTTGTAGTACAAGTAGATCAAGCGAGTGTATCAGGTGGTGCTTTTGTTACTAAGGCATTGACCACTGATTACACCATACAAACTTCTCCTTCCAGTGCTATTATATTTAACAGTGCTCCAGCGACAGGTGACAGGATAAGAATTAAAAGAGACAGTGCATCTAATACTGCTCTTGTAGACTTTGAGAATGGTAGTGTACTTACTGAAGTAGAACTAGACCGTGCTTACTTACATAACTTATATCTGAATGAAGAGATAGAAGAAGGTAGTGGTAAGAATGTAATGACTAAGAACAGTGCTGGTAACTTTGAAGCTGACTTAGCTAAGATTGTTGATGTAGCTGATCCTACTCTTGCACAGGATGCTGCCACTAAGAACTATGTGGATAATGAAATTACTACTGAAAGAACAGCTAGAGTTGCAGATGTAGACACTGAAGAGACTGCTAGGATTGCTGCTGTTAGTGCAGAGGAAAGTGCGAGAATTGCTGCGGATGCTTTAAAGGTAGCTAAGGCAGGGGACTCTATGACTGGTGAGTTAGCAATGGGAAGTAATAAGATCACAGGTCTAGCTACTCCCACAGCAACAACTGATGCAGTAAATAAATCATACGCTGATGGTCTATCTTTTTCTGGGGCTTCTGAAGATTATGTTAATCAGCAAATATCCAATCAAATAACAGGGTCTTCCACTGCTTCGTCTAAATACACTTTTGCAGGTAATGGTTCTACAACTGCTTTTACATTTAGTCCAGGGATTGATTTAAACGGTGATACGATGTATGAAGTAGCTATTGATGGTGTAATGCAAGAACCTACCGTTGCCTATGCTATAGACTCCACAGCAAACACAATTACTTTCACTAGTGCTCCTCCTAACACTTCTAACATTGTAGTTATACAAAGAGGTTACTCAGTTCCTGTTTCAGCTGGTCTTACTTTATCTAGTATAGAAAATATTGCCAATAACACTTTACTAGGCAATGATAGTGGCAGTAGTGCTGCTCCGCAAGCTCTAACAGCAGCTGAAGTAAGAACTGTTCTAAATGTAGAGAACGGAGCTACAGCTGATCAATCTGCATCTGAAATATTAACTTCAATTAAAACTGTTGATGGTGCAGGTAGTGGGTTGGATGCTGACTTGTTAGATGGTCAAGAGGCTACAGCTTTCGCAGCTGCTTCACATACTCACACAGCTTCTAACATTACAGACTTTGATACAGAGGTAAGTAATAATACTGCTGTTACTGCCAACACAGCTAAGGTTACTAATGCTACTCATACAGGAGATGTTACAGGTGCTACTGCTCTTACGCTTTCAGACGGTGTTGTTACAGCTGCAAAAGTTAGTTCTACGGATACTGAGTTAAACTATGTTAACAGTGGTGTGGGAATAGGCACTCTTAATGAATCTGGTTACGATCTTACTGCAACAAAGGTAAAACTTAAAGGAACTGCTACTCAACTATTCTTTGAAGATACAGATGAGACAGGTACTCCTACAGAAATTGCTCTGTCCCTTAACTCAAAAGCATTAAGGTTTGGTTTTCAAGATGCACCTAGTACACAAGCATTTGCAGTGTTTGGTAGAAACATAACTTTAGCAGGTGGTACAGTAGCAGAAATGAACGCTTTAACAGCGGCAGATGGTGCGATAGAAGGTCAAGTTGCAGTTGTATCTAATGGGAACTCTGGTTCTATTTGTCTAGCAATGTACACAGGAGAGGCAGGGTTAGGTGGTTCTTGGAAAGTATTAGCAACCCCAGGTTCAGCAATATCAGCATAACATCTTAAACTTTAAAACTATGGCTATTACAAAAACAAACTCTAATATGATTAGCGATTTGGACGCTGGTTCAACTTACGCTTCCGCTGCTGATGTCGCAACTAACACCACTAAGCTTGCAGGTATTGCAGCAGGTGCAACAGCTAATGATACAGACTCTAACTTAAAGAACAGAGCTAATCATACAGGTACTCAACTTGCTTCGACTATATCTGACTTTGATACAGAGGTTTCTAATAACACATCTGTTGCAGCTAACACAGCAAAGGTAGGACTGACTGATAACTCAATTACTGCTGCCAGGATTAGTGACACGGACGATCAATTTTTAGTGGATGATACTTCTACTCAAAAGAAAGTGGTAGTAAATGAAGTAGGTGCAGATGTAGATTTCCGAGTGGAAGGGGATACCGATCAAAACCTTCTCGTATGTGACGCAACAAATGACCGAGTAGTTATAGGTGCTGATGCTCCAACAGAGTCTTCTAAGTTTGCTGTAGTGGGTAATACCACTGGTCAAGTAGTAGCTTCTATAGAAAATGCAGCAGCTACAGGTTCTTCTGTGTTAGTGTTAAAAGGTCCAGACCCTATTATCCAATGCCAAGACACAACAGCATCCACAGGAAAGACTTTTAATATCGGAGTTCAAAATGATTCTATTTACATTGATTTAATATCCGGAGGTAGTGCAACTCGTTTATTTCAGTTATCAGATGCAGGTCAGTTGCAACTCAAGTCAGGTACATCACCTATTTTATTTAATCTATAATGACTGAAACAATATCACATTTTCTTGATACTGCACTGGCAATTATAATCGGTGTATTTGGTTGGATAGTAAAAAAGTTTGCTGATCGATTAGATAAAGATGAAGAACGATTAACAAAGATTGAAGTGGAACTTGCTACACAACGAGAACGAGACACTGCTGTGGAGAATAGAATGAGTGGTCTAGAAACTACTGTTAAAGAAATTAACGGTAAACTAGATAGAATGATGGAAATGTTAATGAGGAAATAATGAGCTTATATAAAAACATAAACAGAAGAAGGAAGCTAGGCATTAGTCGTAGCAAGAATAAATCTACTATTACACCTAAGTCATACGCTAATATGAAGCGTGGCTTTAAAAAGAAGTAAGGATGGCTAGGAGTGTATCGTTATCTCTAGGTAGAGGTGAGAAGAGTCGTAAAGGTGGTCTCACTAAGAAAGGAAGGGATAAGTATAACAGAGCTACAGGTTCTAACTTAAAAGCTCCTCAACCTGGTGGTGGTCCTAGAAAGCGTAGCTTCTGTGCCAGGATGTCAGGTAACAAAGGACCAATGAAAGATAGTAAAGGTAGACCCACTAGAAAAGCTTTAGCTCTTAGAAGGTGGAAGTGTTAACAATATGAAAACTTTTGAAGAACTAGGTAACTTACAAGGATACATAGCAGATACATACCGTGCTGCAATCGATCAGATGCACGAGACAGGTGAATACAATCCATCCCTGCTGAACGGTGCTAGGCAACTTCTAAAGGATAACGAGATAGTTCTTACAGCAGGTAAAGACACTCCCATCAATGACTTGTTAAATGTAGTATTACCATTTGAAGAAGACCAAGAGCTAAAAGCTAAAGTTAAATAAATTAACAACACCAAAAGAGAGAGACACATAGAGTTGTGAGTAAATCGAAACTTCATCAACTCAAGGACTTCCGTAACTTCTTATACCTAGTTTGGAAGCACTTGAATCTACCTGATCCTACACCGTTACAGTACGACATTGCAGACTTCATGCAAGACGGTCCTAAACGATCTGTTATCATGGCGTTCCGTGGAGTAGGTAAGTCCTGGATATGTTCTGCTTATGCTGTACATCAACTCCTACTAGACCCAACAAAGAACATACTTGTTGTATCTGCATCTAAAAACAGAGCAGATGACTTCTCCACTTTTACCTTGAAAATCATCCACGACATTCCTGTTCTTCAAGACTTAATACCTAAGAACGATCAAAGGTTCTCTAAGATAGCTTTTGATGTTGGTCCTGCACCTGCTGCACACGCTCCCTCTGTTAAGTCACTAGGTATATCCTCTCAGCTAACTGGTTCTCGTGCAGATATAATCATTGCAGATGACATAGAAGTACCTAACAACTCTGCTACTCAAGGCATGAGAGATAAGCTAGATGAACAAGTAAAAGAGTTTGAAGCTATCATTAAACCATTAGATACATCTAGAATACTATTCCTAGGTACTCCACAGTGTGAGGACAGTATCTATAATAAGCTCCGAGAAAGGGGCTACAACGCTCGTATATGGACCTCTGAATACCCCAGTGAGGATTTAGTGGTAAAGAACTATGACGACGATATAGCACCCTTTATAACAAATAAGATAACAGATGAGTCAGTTGGTACTACTACAGAACCTACTAGATTCTCTGACCTTGACCTAGAAGAGCGTAAGATGTCATACGGTAGAACTGGGTATGCTTTACAGTTCATGCTTAATCCCAGGCTATCTGATGCTGATAGATACCCACTAAAGATAAATGACCTTGTTATAACAGATATTGATACTGACCTAGCTCCTGAAAAGATCATATGGTCATCTGATAAAGATAACGAAAATAAAGACCTTCCTAATGTAGGACTAGGTGGTGACAGGTATCATAAACCATCTAAGACTATCGGAGATATGATTCCATATACAGGTTCTGTGTTGTCCATTGACCCTAGTGGTAGAGGAAAGGATGAAACAGGATATGCTGTTGTTAAGATGCTTAACGGTCAACTCTTTGTTCCTCAAGCTGGTGGTCTAAAAGGTGGGTACGATGAACAAACCCTTAAACTACTAGTTAACATAGCAAAGGATAACAAAGTAAATAAGATCATTATAGAGTCTAACTTTGGGGATGGTATGTTCCAGGAACTACTTAAACCTATCCTGTTCACTATGTACCCTTGTTCTGTTGAAGAAGTAAGACACAGTAAACAAAAAGAACTCAGGATCATTGATGTACTAGAACCTGTCCTTAATCAACATAAACTTATTGTAGACCCTTCTGTTGTTCAACATGACTATAAGAGTGCTCAAGGGTATCCTATAGAACATCAAGCTAAGTATATGTTAATGTATCAACTCAGTAGAATAACAAAAGATAAAGGTAGTCTTATTCATGATGATAGATTAGATGCTCTATCTATTGCTGTAGCTTATTGGGTAGAACAAATGAATCAGGTTGTAGATAATAACATATCTTCTAGGAAACAGGAACTACTTGATAAAGAATTAACATCCTTTACTGATAGCTTTTATAAAAGAACTGTTAAAGGTCGTTCTAGAGCTATGCTTTGGTCGTAGCTGAAGCTACTCCTTATTAACAAATCTTTAGACTTTAGTGATTAATATAAGTGCTCCGATAGTTAGTGTAGATACATAAATAGTAGATAAGAAATATAGACTATGACCAACAACTCTATGTCAATAGACACACCTGTCCTTAAAAATCTTTTCATATTTAAAAACATAGGTTATAGTCAAGGTCTATTCTTGTCGTATTGATGATAAAGGAGAAGAACGAAGTATCGACTTTATTAAACAGATCAGGTATTTTCTTCTTTAGGTAATAGATTGGTATTATAACAACAAACCTATGATACCTATAGATAAGAATTATATCACAATATCAAAAAAGTAAAGACTTAAATTTATGACAACTACATATGAAGATCAGATAGACCTGTTTAACAATGACTTACAGAACTTAATTTATCGATATAAAAGTGAATATGACCTACACGATGAAACACTTATAGGATGCATTGAAGCTTCTAAGTTATTGGTTATAGATTCTTTCACCATCGACTTTGAAGATGATATAGATGATGGTGATAAGTAAGTACTACTTTTAATTTTTGGTAGAAAAATCTGAGGGGGTTACGCTATATACGCGTGCGTTAAAATACCCCTTAGCCTACCCTAAAAATTAGCTGTGGGTGGGGTATTATTAGAAAACAAGCAATTAATGTTTTTTATAAAGCACTGGCAATCAATAGGTTTATGAAATTAAATCGTACAATCTGTATTATGTCTAATTGTTAATAATCAATGACTTAGGTAATAATCTATCCTTATTGAGACAATGTTGAGACTGAGTCTATTTCTTTAGTTATAGTTTACTTATTGAGACCTTGTTGAGACACATGTAAATTTGTATTTTCTTCTTTGTTTAACTTTGACTAATCAAAGTCTATTACAATCATCAATCAAAGTCTTTATTCACTACTGATCAAACTATCTACTTTGACTAATCAAAGTCTTTTAATCTCATTTGATAAATAATTCTATAAAACTTTTTTTATTTTTTTTCTATTAAGTAAAATCAATAACTTACAACAAAGTTAAAAAATAAGTCTTTACAGAAATTCAATTTTATAGTTTAAGGATATCATATTTATTTTAACTACTAACCAACCAATCAAAATATATGAAAAATATCATCTCCATTCAATGCCCATTTAATAACTCTAAACTTGTACAATTCAAACAATCAACTTGCCATCACTTTTATCAAAGACAATTGATTGATGGGAATGCTGTAACAAATTGGCAAAGACAACCTAAGAAATTTATCCTTGCCACGATGCAAAGATTCAATAAAACCAATTTACTTTAACCATCAAATCAATAGAAAACATAGAAAATTATGAAATTATTAAAATCATTTAGACCATCTGACAAATCACAGAAATTTTATACCTTTGAAGGTGATTGCTATCGAAACGATAACTTGCAACTAGTTAGAAAAGATGTCGCAAGACATTACAGACAAATTGACTCAATCAATAAATTAAAATCATGCTTGCGAGCAGGTGAATATACCTCTGTAGGAATGTATCGATTATTTTTTATTACAGATGACGGTGCGTGTTTATCCTTTTCATCTGTCTTAGATAACTTACAAGAAATTTATTATTCAATTATGCATGATATAAATGACGGCTGGAAAATAACTGGCTTGTCATCTGTAGCAGAATATGATGACGAAGTTTATTGCGATCATTCAAACGAATTACTTTCTTAACCATCAAATCAAATAAATAGAAAATAAAACATTATGAACCAATTAAAAGAATTACTAAACAACCATAAAACACGATCAGCTTGGTCTAAAGGTGTCAAAGCATTTGCCTTTGACTTATTAGATAACCTTGAAGGTCGAGATATTACTAAAGATAACTTGTTAAACGGTGCAAGCGACTGGTCACAGTATTCATATGGTGGCTGTGCCTTTATATATGATGCCGACATTGCCGAACATTTATCAACACCTAGTGAGTTAAAAGCCCGAAAAGGTGGTGAATGGCAACCAAGCAAAAATGAGAGTTGGTTGGATGTTCAAGCACGTGCATTATCGCAAGCTTGTTCTTTAATACTTCGACTTAATAGAAAGGTGAAGTAATGGAAATAAAAGATTTAAGTACAAAGAAATTACATGTTTTACTAGATAATTATCAAAAGATATTACTTGAGGAAAATAGTGTTTTATCTGATTCTACAAAGCTTCTAGGAAATGATAAAATAAAAGAAATCATTACCGAATTAAGGAAAAGAGAAAGAGCGATTAAGGATAACCATTTATCGATACATACAATATGAAAAACTTTGATTCAGCTATTGAAAGAATAAATAAAGTAAAAGACTTTAACTCATTAAGTGAGTTAGAAAAGAGTTTTGAGAGATTGTATAAGTACGGATTTCTAACCGATAAAGAATTAGTAGAATTAGATCACAAGCTTTTACACAAATCCCATGTATTGAACGGATACAGAAACCTTATAAAATAACCGATAAAACACCAAACCAATATGAAAAATATCGACCATTCATGTCCCAAGGAAACCTGGGACTCACTAAAACCAAGCAAAAAGGAACAACTTGTAGTCTGGCTTATCAGTCCAGTAATTGTACTTAGTTCATGGGGTTTACTCCTTTGGATTTGCTCCCAATAAGATGAGCGTTACCGAATACATAGACGGAATAGACTTCTTTTACCGAATAGTTCACCACTATAATAAAGTCTATATAAAATGGAATATGAAAAACCTGCCTGATTTATTTAATGGCGTTGCTTATAGCCATGAGGAAAAGATTGAGCAATACAAGGAAGCGATTAAAGAACTAAAGAAATTAAACCAAACCAATAAAACAACATGAATAAAGAGGAAATAATACACAAACTATCTGAATATGACGCTGAAAACTTCGACATGGGAGAATTTTATGACCTGTTTAGGTATGGCATAAAAGGCTATGAATATATGAATGAAGAGGAATTGAAGTCTATACATAAAACTATATTTGAACAAGACGAACAGGAAACCAACTAATATATGAAAATAGATATAGAATTCGTACCTCAATGGGTATTCAACTTTAAAGATTTACCTCACCTGTTTACTGGGCGAGCTAGTAGTCATGAGGAAAAGATTGAGCAATATAAAAGTGTTCTTAAAGAACTAAAGAAATTAAATAGAAAGAAATAATATGACAAACCAACAAGCATATCACCATTACTTAATGAGCCATTTATTAGACTCTTATACAGATCAACTTAGATTCATTGAATGCGATGAATCATGGAAAGTAATAAAATACCACATGAAAAAATTTAAAGAGTCAGAACATTATGTAATCGACCAGTCAATGTATGAATCAATGGAAGCATATGTTAAAACACTATAACCAATAAACCAAATGAGTAAACAATACGAAATAGAATTAAAGAGTACAACTTATCGTACCTTTTATGTTAACGCTGACAGCATGGATGATGCTATTAACAGAGCTGAAGAAGATGCATGGGATGATGAAGAAATCAGTCGTGCATGGTGCGACAATATGGAAGTCAATAAGGGTTGGGAACAGGACGATGAAAACTAAACTTATACTTATATGCTTACTCGTCTTATCGAGTTGCAAATCACCTCGACTAACCGACAAATGTAGTGACAAGGGTCATGGACTCTGTCCGATCTGTAAATTTAACCACTAATATTATTAATATGAGCTTAGAAATGTTATTACTATATATAATTATCTTCTTGATTAGCCTTGGATTCTTATATAAAGACTGATGAATTACAGCACGATAGAGGGAGTAATTAGACAAACCATAAAACAACCAATAAATAATATGAAACCAACAAACTTTAGTATTAAAGAATCCTTAGAGGTAGTATGGGAAGCTATACATGAATGGAATGAACAAGCTACCGATAAAGAATATAGTGAAGATGATGTTAAGACTGGCATGGCATGGATCATGGAAGAATTAGGCTATGGCTATGATCGAGATGGAAGTATTGAAAAACAATGGGACAGACCACTATGATAGAAGAAACTATGAGGTACATATATGATACCTTTTTTAAAGATAAGTTAAAGAACAACGAATACCACAACCATAAATACTTTCCACTTTACCTGTCCCTTCAGCACCTGTTGGATGAGTATAATAATAATAACAACAACCACCGATGAAAAACATACCTAAAAAATACATATACCAACAAGGTAAGAATAAAGGGAAGTTTATACAGAATAACATCTTTGCTTCAGGTAACTTTGATAGAGGAGATCAGCACCCTTTTATAAAAGAATTGTTTTTTTGGTCACTGAGATGTGATGGCATCAGACAGATATGGATGATAAAAGAATTGTTTGATAAAAAATTATTAAAAACAAAAAACAAAGCTAAGGAATGGAGAGTTAAAAACACACAAAATAGATCATCATATATGAAAGAATACAGAGAGAAACATAAAGAGCGTATTCTTAAACAACAGAGAGAATATAAGGTTAAAAACAAAGAGAGATGTGATGAGAAAACAAAAGAATGGAGTCGCAAAAACAAATCAATTAAGAACGCAAAAAATAGAATTTATATGCAGTCTTATACCAAAACAGATAAAGCTATAGAACTCCGTAAAAAAAGAATAAAGAGATATGAACAAAACATTTCATTCAAATTAAGAAAGAATCTGTCAGGACGAGTTAGGATGGCTTTAGTTCAAGGTCAAATAAGAAAAGAAACAAGCACAAGTAAACTATTAGGTTGTAACATAGATAACTTAAAAGAACATTTAGAATCTAAGTTTCAAGATGGAATGACTTGGGATAACATGGGAAGAGGTGGTTGGCATATCGATCACATCATTCCTTGTGCATTCTTTGACCTAAGTAAATTAAATCACCAAAAGGTATGTTTTAACTGGCAAAATCTTCAGCCGTTATGGGAAAAAGATAACTGCTCAAAAGGAGATAAATTACATTGCAGTATTTTGTTTACACTTCTAATTAATAACTACAGAACAATAACCAACAAATAAAACTTAAAGAAAATGGAAAATAAATACTGGCATAACATACCTGACAATGATGATGACGATAATGAAGAGGAAGAACTTGACTGCATGACCTTAGCAAAAGCTAAAAAGGAACAGGATATACTAGACGAAATGGAAGAAGATAATAATGACAACACATAACTACGAGGACTTTGAAAGTTATTACCTAGCTGACTCTAGACAATTCTCTTTTGAGGTAGCTGAAAAGTTTGAGTTATTCTGGCAGAACAATGAACTAGGCTACGATAAGAATGGCAAGTTGATCCGTACTAATAAACCACGGAAGAAACCTAAACCTGACTTCGATTACAGGAACAAGAAGAATAAACACAAGAAGATATGGAACACTTAACTGCTTCAATGGTTGAGCTTGGCAAGGCTAGGTATAGGAACGCTAAGAAACTACGCACACAGAACCAGTTATCATCTGAGACACCTGCTTATAAAAGACTAGCCGATCAGATGCACGGAGATGTTGTTCGTGTGATAGCTAAGTTCTTTGATGATTGCTCGCAAGTCCACGCACCTTGTCCTGTTTGGTTACCTTTAGTTTGGGAATTAGAACCTGACGAAGTAGCTCTGTTAGCAATTAAAAGATCATTTGATTTACTGGATGGTAACGACATGACCTTCGCATATGTTGCATTTGAATTAGCTAAAGCGATAGAGGATGAAGTACGCGTCCGTTACTTTAAAGAATATGTAGACAAGAATACTTGGAAGCTATTACAAAGGGACAGGAAAAATGTCCGTAGTAGACAGCAGTATATGTCCAAGTTCTGGGACAGAGAAAAGAACTTACACTCGAAGGGTAGGTACGAACGCTTCACGCTGTGGACACAGACAAACAAAGGAAAGATTGGTGCTTGGTTACTGGAGATCATCCGTATGCAAACAAACTTATTCACATTGAAGAGTACACTGACTAGGAAGGGATCAACAATAAAAAAGATTGCACCTAATCCTAAGCTACAAGAATGGGTTAAACAATTTGATGAGAACAGTGAAGCACTGCGTCCTTTTTGGTTAGCTTGTACTGAAGAACCTGTCAAGTGGGAGAGTAATTACGGAGGTGGATACTTGAGCGATGAGTTACCTGTCCTTCCTATTATGAAGAATGCTTTTGACTTACGGAACAGAGACTTGAGTAAGTTATATGAACCACTTAACCGACTGCAAGAAGTACCTTATAGAATAAACAAGAAGGTGTACGAGATAATGCAATGGGCATGGGAAGGGGATGTATCAATAGGTACTATGGAAAAGAGAGACCTGTTACCTGTCCTTGAACCCATTGAGAACCTCAAACAAACAGACCCTGAAGCATTCATCGCTTGGAAAAGAGAAGCAAAGTATGTACACGACTGGAACTTAGAGACCAGTGGTAGAAGGATGAGATCACTACGAGTTATGTATGTTGCAAAGATGTACGCACAGCTTGAGAAGTTTTACTTTCCAGTACAGGTGGACTACCGAGGTAGAGTGTATAGTGTACCATCCTTTGTTGATCCACAGAGCTGTGACTTAGGACGGAGTTGCTTGGAGTTTTACCGAGGTGTACCAATCAAGTGTGAGGAAGATGCTAAGTGGTTAAAGATACACGGAGCGAATGTATGGGGGAGAAAGGGTGAGTTTAAAGAACGCATAGCTTGGATAGAACAGAACACAAAAGAGATTATTAGGATAGCTGAAGACCCTAGAACCTATAAGCTATGGCAAGATGCATCTGAACCTTGGGCTTTCCTGGCTTTTTGTTTTGAATATGCAGGGTATAAGAAGGAGGGGTATGGATTTGTTACTCACTTACCTTGTCGAATGGATGCTAGTTGTAATGGTGTACAGATACTATCTTTATTGTTACGAGATGAGAAGATAGGCAAGCTGACTAACCTAATACCTGACCTACCACCACAGGATGTATATCAGCACATCGCAGACCGAGTGAACGAGACCCTGCACAAACAAAAGAGTAAGAATAGCTTGGCAGGAGACTGGTTAAAGTGGGGGATAAATAGAAAGTATACCAAGAGAATAGTAATGACTAAACCTTTTGGTATGAATGGATACACTAGTACCTTTGAGTTGGAGAATGTATTCCTAAAGGAGATAAAGAATGGCAGGAGTAATCCGTTCAGTAAGAGTGAATACTTAGAGGCTTTACTTTACCTGTCCACCATTGTTAACAAGCAAACTAATATTGTACTAGAGAACCACATCAACTTTATGAAGTGGATCAAAGCACAAGTTCTTACCTGTCAGGATACCTTGAAGTGGGAGACACCATTTGGTATTGAGATTCAACAACACATTTACGAGTCCGTACAAATTGGATTGGTATCTGTGTTAGGAATGGAAAAGACTACACTGAACTATCGAAAGAACAAAGATATAGTTGATCCAAAAAGACAAGCTAAAGCAGTGGTTGCCAACTACATACACAGTATTGATGCAAGTGTGGTACATTTTTTAGCTTGCAAATCTGATTACGATGTAACAACTATACATGATTGCTTTGCTACGCAGAGTCCACACGCACCGAAGATGCACAAAGATTTAAGAGAGATTTACCAAAACATATTTAATCAAGACCTCACAGGAAAGTTCAAGAGTGAGTTATTGAATCAATCAGGGAACACCGAAGTGACAGACAGCTTTGAACTTGGCACACTAGATGTGTCGGCACTAAACGACTGCACTTATATGTTCTCTTAATTAATAAAAAAAGGAGAGATAACATGGCGAATACAACGCGAGATAAACAGGAAGCATTCACAACACCGATAGGTATTGCACAGTACCCTTGGGTTAACACACCAAGTACAAAGTTTGTGCCAGAAGGTGAGTTTAGTTGTGGTCTTACATTAACAAAGGAAGAAGGAGATGCAATCATCCTTAAACTTACACCTCTTCTTGAGGAAGCTAACGCAGAGAAAGCAAAGGAGTTAGGTAAGAAGGTAAAGACATACGAGCTACCTTTGGAGTTGGATGGAGATACATATAAGTTAAAGAGTAAGTTAAAACCAGTGAATGGTACAAGGAAAGACGGTACTAGTTACACTCGATCACTTGGATTGTTTGATTCAAAGGGAAACCCTTGGGATAAATCAGTCATTATTAGAGGTGGTTCAAAGGTACGGTTAAACTTGCGTCCGAAGGTCTGGTTTGCACCGTTACTTGGAGTGGGTATCACATTGGAGATCATGGCTTTACAAGTCATTGAGTTAGCAGAGGGTGGACTATCCGAGCAAGCTGCTGAAAGCTTTGGTTTTACTGAAGTTGAAGGTGGGTATGTTAACGGAGGTGAAACACTTGACCAAGCACTCGATGGCGAAGACGAAGAAGAAATTAAAGCAGACTTTTAGGTCTGGATTTGAAGAGAGAATAGCATCACAGCTTAGACGAAATGGTATAAAGTATTCTTACGAGTCGTTAGTCATTGAGTACGAGCGACTGAGTACATATACTCCTGACTTCATCCTCCCCAACGGAATCATTATTGAAACCAAGGGGAGGTGGGTCTCGGAGGACAGGACAAAACATCTGTTAGTTAAGCAACAACATCCTGACTTAGACATTAGGTTGTTATTTCAGAATGCTTACAACAAGATTCGTAAGGGTAGTAAGACAACCTATGCAATGTGGTGTGAAAAGAAAGGAATATTATATGCACATAAACAAATACCAAAGTCATGGCTTTCACTAGAACGCATCAGCAGTGTTCAAAATGTGGATCGAGTGACGGTCTCAGTATCAACGAAGACGGAAGCACAAAATGTTTCGTCTGTGATACATACAGTAGAGGCAAACAACTAACTACAACAATGACACAACCAACAACCAACACCTCATTCATCACTGGAAAAGCACAGGAGATTGCAAGGAGGAACTTAACTAAGGAGACCTGTCAGAAATGGGGGTATCACATTGGAACACACAACGGAGAACCAGTACACATTGCTAACTACAAGAGTAGGAATGGAGCACTTGTCGCACAGAAACTACGATTCAGTAACAAAACTTTTTCTATTAAAGGAGAGCTGTATGGGTTATATGGTCAGCACCTTTGGAGTAGTGGTGGAAGAAGAGTAGTGGTATGTGAAGGTGAGATCGATGCACTATCTGTTAGTCAGGCATTCGGAAACAAGTGGGCAGTAGTATCTGTACCTAACGGAGCAGGTGGAGCAAAGAAGTATGTGGAACAAGCTATTGATTGGTTAGAGTCCTTTGAAAAGGTAATCTTCTGCTTTGATAATGATGATCCAGGACGAGATGGAGCTGCGAAATGTGCAGCCCTACTGACTCCTGGCAAAGCACACATTGCAGAACTACCTTTGAAGGATGCTAATGATATGTTAGTGGCAAAGCGTAGCGAGGAGATGGTGAATTGTCTGTGGCAAGCGAGAGAGTACAGACCTGATGGGATAGTAAGTGGAGAGGATATATGGCAAGCTGTTATAAAGGAGGATACTTCTGAATGTCAGCCTTATCCGTATGCTTCACTTAATAACATGACACATGGACTGAGGAGAGGGGAGTTGGTGACACTTTGTGCTGGATCAGGGATAGGTAAGTCCTTGTTCTGTCGTGAAGTTTGTCACCATCTTCTCAGCCTTGGTGAGACGGTAGGTTATATCGCACTGGAAGAATCAGTCAGACGAACTGCACTTGGTATCATGGGCATCCATCTGAATAAACCATTGCACTTAGAGAATGACTTGAAGGAAGAGGAGTTACGCAAAGCATTCGATGAGACAATGGGTAACAAGAACTTCTATACCTATGACCACTTCGGGAGTACGGAGAGTGATAACCTGTTAAGTAAGATCAAGTACCTGTGCAAAGGATTAGGATGTAAGTGGATATTCCTTGACCATCTATCTATTGTAGTTAGTGGTATTCAAGGAGATGATGAACGACGGTTAATTGATAACACGATGACACAACTGAGGAGCTTAGTAGAAGAGACAGGATGTGGAATGGTACTTGTGTCACACCTTAGAAGACCACCGAATGGTGGAGGACATGAAGAGGGTGGAGTCACTAGGTTATCAGACCTGAGAGGTAGTCATTCGATACCACAACTCAGTGATATGGTAATAGGATTGGAGAGACATCAACAAAAAGAAGACAATAACGAAACAAAAGTAAGGGTCTTAAAGAATAGATTCTCAGGTGAGACTGGGCTTGCTACTACCTTGTTATACGATCAAGACAGTGGTAGGTACACAGAAGATGAGAATGTATTCAAAGACAAAACAATAACAACCAACAACGGAGCGAGTCCGTTTTAATAATATGAAAATAAAATTAGGAAATGAAATATTCCCAACCAAAGTAAGTATCATAGGTTATCTTTCTAAACACTTACAAAACGCTGAGTTAGGAGATACTATTAAAGAGGGAGAAGAATTATATTGGGTTCTAAAAGATTTATTATATAAGCACCCTAACAGCGATAAGAAAATAGGAGTAGGACTAAGGAACTTTTTTGTAGGCGAACCTCCTGTTTATCCTGGTCGTTGTTTTTATATCAGACGCACTGACGGAAGCGTTGAAGATTTCTCCACTAAAAAACCTATAAACCAATTATGAAAATACTATTCTTTGATATAGAAACAAATGGCATCGAGGACTTCACTAATCTAAGTGACCTAAAGGTCTGTCATTGCTTATCCATATACGATCCAATAGCAGGTAAGATGATTACCTTTAGTGGAGATGGGATAAAGGAAGGAACAAGGATGTTAGCAAAAGCTGACAAGATTGTAGGACATAACATCGTAGGGTTTGACCTACCTGCATTAGCTAAGTTATACAACTTCCATCCACCGTTAGTACAAGTACAGGATACATTGATTATGTCTCGTGTTATATACCCTGACCTTAGAGAGGATGACTTCAAGCGAAAGGACTTTGATCCTAAGATGATTGGTAGTCATAGCTTGAAAGCATGGGGACACAGGATGGGTAAGATGTTAAAGCTTACATACGGTGAGAACGAGGATGCTTGGGATAGCTACAATGAAGAGATGAAGAAGTATTGTGAACGAGATGTCCTTGTTACTAAGACCTTGTACGAACACTTCCTCAGTAAAGAACCCAGTAAGAAGATGGTGGATATAGAACATTGGTTCGCTTATGTCATTCGCTTACAAGAACAAGCAGGGTTTGGGTTTGATATAGCAGCAGCAGAAGCGTTAGAACAAAAGCTGAATGTCACACGAGCTAGGTTACAAGACAAACTACAATCTATGTTTGAACCTACAGTTAAGAAGATGAAGACTCCGAAGGGATACACATTAACTGTTGAACAAAAGGATGGAGTGGAAGTAATCAACGCACCTACCAAAGCAAAGTTAAAAGCTATTCTCAAAGAGAGAGGCATGGTACAGAACCTAGTTAACAAAGCTGAAGCACTTGATGTAAAGGAGGAGATCATACCGTTCAACCCTGGTAGCAGGAAGCAGATCAAGGAACGCTTTGAAGAACTAGGGTTTGAGATACCTGTCAGTGAGGATGGTAAGACAATCAAGGTAGATGAATCTACTCTTAAAAAGATAAACCACCCAGCTGCCGAGCTTCTGCTCGAATATTTGTTAGTCGTAAAAAGACTAGGAGCATTAGCGGAGGGCGAGAATGGGTGGCTTAAACTAGTTAAAGATAAGAGGCTACACGGACGAGTCAATACAAACGGTGCAGTGACAGGTAGATGTACACATTCCAAACCTAACTTAGCACAAGTACCTGCCACTAGAGCAGAGTATGGAGAGGAGTGTAGAAGTTTATTCATTCCACTTAACGGTAATGTATTAGTAGGTGTTGATGCTAGTGGACTTGAGTTAAGAATGCTTGCACATTACCTAGCTAATTGGGACAAGGGTGAGTACGCTAGGAATATATTGGAAGGAGATATACACACTGTTAATCAGAAAGCAGCTAACCTAAAAACCAGAGACCAAGCAAAGACATTCATCTATGGATTCCTTTACGGTGCTGGACCATCTAAGATAGGAGAGATTGTAGGTGGTGGTTCAAAGGAGGGAGCAATCTTAAAGAAGAAGTTCCTGTCTAACTTACCTGCGTTAAAGATACTGAAGCTCAGGATAGAGGAGAAAGTAAAACGATCTGCTTGTTTAACAGGACTAGATGGTAGAGTATTACCAGTCAGATCAGAACACGCTGCACTTAATATGTTACTTCAATCAGCAGGTGCTGTGGTTATGAAGGTAGCTTTGATTAGCTTACACCGTAGATTAAATGAGTTAGGTTGGGAACACGGTAGAGAGTACACCTTTGTGGGTAACATACACGATGAGTTCCAAGCTGAAGTTAAACCTGACCTAGCTGAGACATACGGACAGTTAGCTGTGCAAGCAATCAAGCAAGCAGGTAAAGACTTGAAGTTACTCTGTCCAATGGATGGTGAATACAAGATAGGTAAGTCATGGGCAGAGACACACTAAGATGAAAACGGAAACTTGTAATATCTGCAAAGAGACTATGCTCATAACGGAAATGATTAAAGATAAAAAATCAAAAACAGGTTATGGGAAAAGATGCAAGAATTGCAGAAGAGAGCAACAACGAAGACGCATCGAAGAAAACCCTGAGCATTACGAAGCGATATGGAGGAGACAACATCTTAAAAATAGATATGGTATAACTCCTGAAGATTACGAAGCAATGTTATCAAATCAGAAGGGAAAGTGTGCTATATGTGATCGGCAGGGACAAAGTCCAGGTAATAAAAGACTTTTAGATGTAGACCATTGTCATAAGACAGGGAAGATAAGAGGTCTGTTATGTAACCGATGTAATCAATCAATGGGTAAAGTTAAAGATGATATAGATTTGTTAAAGAAGTTCCTAGCTTACCTAATCGGATGGGAAAGAAGACATGACATCGGAACTTGAACACGATTACTACTTGAAGGTTGCAGAATTGTACGATACAGTTGACCTTACATATCCTATGCCATCCTCTAAGACCCAACGAATCGGAGCAATAGCAGAGTCTAGGTTTACCACTGAATGTTTAGAACGAGACTTTGAACCTCATGTACCTACCACACCTATGCCTTGGGACTTCATTGTCACTTGTCCAGCAGGTACTTTAAGAGTACAGATTAAAGCGACAGGTAAGAAGTCATCAGCTAATACATACACTATAAATAGTAGCACAGGATGTAAGGGAAAGTCTGCTATGTGTGACTCAATAGATGTGGTGGGTTGCTATGTGTTACCTGAAAAGATGTGGTGGTTAATACCAAGAGGACACATAAAGGGACTATCCCTAAAACTAAACATCCTACCAGATAGTAAATCAAAACATAAAAAATACCAAGAAAACTGGAGCATATTCTATGAGTAAAACAACCATACTAATTGACGCAGATGTATTAGCATTTGAATCATCAATAATAGCACAAGAAAATATACAATGGGAAGAGGAGCTTTGGACTGTACACGCAGACATGGCAGTAGCAAAGAACAGAGTCATTGGAAGGATAGAACAATTCAAGGACTTACTAAAAGCAGATGAAGTAGTGTTAGCACTTAGTGACCGAGCAAACTTCAGAAGGAAACTATTCCCTGATTATAAATCTAACAGAAGGAAGTCAGTGTTACCTGTCATCTTAAAGCCTATGAAGGAATGGATGATCAACGAACTAGATGCACAGCTATGGGCAAACATAGAAGCAGATGATGTGTTGAGTATCTTAGCTACTGAGTATCCTAACAGACAAGACAAGAGAATCATTGTTAGTATAGACAAGGACTTCAAAGGAGTACCAGGAATATACTATGATTATAACAGAGAAGAATACCATGAACCAACAGAGGAAGAAGCAGATAACTTCCACTTGATACAGACTTTGATGGGAGATTCGACTGATGGATTCAGTGGGGTAAAAGGAGTCGGTCCTGTTGCAGCTGAGAAATGGTTGAACTCGAACGGATACACTTGGGAATCTGTTGTTGCTTTGTATGAGAAGAAGGGACAAACAGAACAGGATGCTTTAACAAATGCTTGGATGGCAAGACTACTAAGAAAAGAACAATACAATAAAAAACAAAAACAAATAACAAAACTATGGACACCAAAGAACTACCAAACTCAGGACAAAAGGAGAATTACATCACAGGTGCACAGCGTGACAGGGCTACTGGACGAGGACGATTCAGCCTTATTCCTCCAATCGCCCTTCGATCCCTTGCCAAACGATATGAAGAAGGAGGAAGACTCTACGGAGACAACAACTGGCACAACGGATTCCCACTCAGTAGATTAATAGATAGTATGAATAGACATCTGTTAGCATTGAACGAAGGGGATGACAAGGAAGATCACGCAGGTGCTATACTTTGGAATGCCAGTGCTTTCCTGTGGACCGAGGATCAGATAACAAAAGGTAACTTACCACAAGAACTAGATGATAGGAGTTATATAAATAAATGATTGCACCTATAAAAGAAGACGAACCTTTAAAAGCTGATGGATTTGATGAAGCTATTATAGGTGTTGATTATGCACAAGGTAAGTTTGTATATGCTATAGAACTTATGTTAGAGAAGATGATGCAAGAACCTGATAACAAGACAATGGAAGAAGCAATAGAATACTTTGACTTTAATATTGGATGTGCTTATGTAGGAGAGATGACACCAATATTTATATGGACTAACACAGACGCTAATGAATAACGAAGAAGAGATACTACTGCCAGCTATAAGTGAAACTTTAGTTAACAGACTAGAGAAACTATTCCCTGATAAATGTCCTGACTTGACGAACACAGAAAAAGATGTTTGGTTTAAGAGTGGACAAGTGTCTGTAATTAGATTCCTTAGACAAACTTATAACGAACAGCTTCAACAAAACATCATAACAAAAGACTGACCATGTGCATGTCAACACCAGATATTCCTCCTCCTCCTCCACCTCCAGCACCACCCCCACCACCGCCACCTGTTGCTGAAGCACCTAAGACTGTTAGACAAACGCAGCCTAAGAAGAAGAGGAGAGGAGCACAAGCTCAGTTAAAGCGTTCAGCTAGACCTACAATAGGTGGGATGTCAGGTGGTACTGGTGTTAACATGTCTTCTTAATAACAATATAACTATATAATATCATGCTTCGCACACTCTCAAAAAAGACTTTGCTATCATCTGTCACAGCGACAGGGGCTGGCAGTTCATTCTCAGTAGAGCGTTCTAAGGGTTGGACCTTTGTAATCGCTTCTTCATCAGTAACTTCAGGAGGTACGGTAGACATAGAAGCCTACATCGGTGGTGCTTGGTATGTCATTCACTCTGAAGATGTAACAGCTAACGGTGCTGTAATGGTCAGAGACGATCACGGACACTACGAACAAATAAGAGGTAACCTATCAGCTAGAACTGACGGTACTTACAGCGTATACGCAACAGGTTCTACTGACTCTCTTTAATTAGATGTCTTTGATCTTTACAGAGCAACTCGATAAACCGAGTGAGCTAAGGTCTAAACCGTCTAATTTACTAAGACCTATCTTTGGTGCTTTGTATGGGTTTGATTCTACAGCTGTAGCTCCTGCTAATACATTCACTACTTTAACGGTAGCAGATACAGACACTAACGCTATAGGTTCAGCTGATACAATAACCTTTACAGTCCAACCTTCAGTGGCAATAGCAGCTGGTGGTACTTTGACTTTAACAGGAATGCAAGGGACTCAAACAGCTAACAATGCTTCGTTAACAGTAGGTGGAGCAGGAGCTGCAATCTTTGGGTCAAGTGGTTCATGGACACAGTCAACAGGTACTTTAGTTTTAACAGTAGCAGGTGGGCAGAGTCTACCTACAGGTTCAGATACTGTTATTACTTTTGATTTAACTAACGCTTCTTCAGTACAAAGTGGTAAGACAGTTAGTGTTAGTTCTAATACATTTACTACAGCTAACGCTACAGGTACTGTGTTAGATACAATCGCCATATTCAATGTCACCACTCGAAATACCGAAGCAAACATTTTAGCTAGTACACCAACTAATCCAACGGACGAAGTTAACATCGCATTTGGTACGGACACAGGTGATTTTTATATTTATAACGGAACTGCTTGGCTGATTTTTAATGACACGCCATTCAACAGTTATTCAGTTTCACTTGACGGCAGTGATGACTACATTGAAACTCCCGATAAGTTTGATTTTATTCAGCAGAGTTGTGTGTTCACTGTGAGCGTCTGGTTAAAAGTTGATAATGTTAACGCCAATGCTTTGCAAGGATTTGTAAGTAACAACTACACCTCCAGTTCCTACGGCTTATATTTGTTTTACGACAATCGAAGTGTAACAGGCAGTAGTAAAGATTTAAGAGTGTTGTTTTCAGCGGATAGCGTGAATACGGACATTATAGTAGCTAACGGAATAACGGACACGAATTGGCATCATTATGCTATCACTTGCACAGCATCGGGGGGAATACTCGCATTGTATGTGGACGGTTCATTAGTAGACTCGACTACAGCACCAACCACAACAACCAACACAGCAAATGGAAATTTAAGGTTTGGTAGTGCGACCAACGATTCAGCACATTTCGATGGTTTAATAGACGAAGTAGCTGTTTTTAACACAGCATTATCTGCGTCTCAAGTTACTAACATTTATAAAGGTGAAGCAAACGGAGGAAGTGGGGGAACTAATGGTGTACCTGGTGATCTAAAGACTTTCAGCCCTGTCGGTTGGTGGAGAATGGGAGACAATAACTCAGGCTCAGGTACAACTATAACAGACCAAGGTAGCGGAGGTAATAACGGCACGCTAACTAACGGAGCAACCTTCTCAACAACAGTACCATCTTAAAATTATGAGTAGAAAATATGTAATAATAGATTCGGACGAAGTTAGTTCCGTGGATTTTAGCCAAGTCGAAGAGACAAGTGCAGATACCATGAGATACTCCGTCGATAATAGTCAGACTTTTGTTAAGTTCGATTCAGACTCAACACCATCTTTTCTAGACGGTAAAACACAATACACACACTCTGAAATTCTAAATGTATTAGCAACGGATGAGTGGACACCTGACGAACCCATTTAATTATGCCAACTACAATTCCATCAATCACTTCATCAACTCGTCCAGGTTCACCCTCGACAGGAGATGCTTACTTTGAAACGGACACACAGAACTACATCATCTATGACGGTGCAAATTGGCGAGGTTTCGTCAGTGATGTTGCGTCAGGATGGTCAGGCATTAACGATTACTCATTAAACTTTGACGGTACAGATGATCGATTGGATGCTGGTTCTGTTGTCACTCCTTCAGCCAATAGTGGTACAATTTCTGCTTGGATAAAAACAACAAGCACAGCATACCAAGCTATCGTCTCCACAGCAGACACTTCAGTGGGAGGTACTTGGGGTTGGATGGCAGTCTACAATAATAAATTAAGGATTACATTTAGAGAAAGTATGGGGACTGTAAAAACTGCCGATGGATCAACCACTATTAACGATGGGAATTGGCATCATGTAGTAGCTGTATCTGACGGAGCTGCTTACAGTTTGTATGTAGACGGGTCAGCAGAGACTCTCACAAATAGTAATAATGATGGTACTTGGTATGGTGATCTTACTAACTTAACTTCAACTAATATCGGTTCTCATGTAAGAACGTCTGCTGGGAATTTCTTCACAGGCAACATAGACGAAGTAGCCGTTTGGGACTCCGATCAGTCATCCAATATCAGTACGATTTATAATAGCGGCACACCTAGTAACCTACTAAGTTTCAACCCTAAAGCGTGGTGGAGAATGGGTGACGGAACGGAAGCGAACAGCGGTACGACTATCTATGACATGAGTGCCTTTAATAACAATATAACTATGGTTTCTAGCCCTGCTTACCAAAACAATACCCCGTAATTTAAGACGATGAGAACATACTGTATAATAAATTCCTCCGAGGTATCCAGCGTAGACTTCGATCAAGTACTTCAAACTTCTTCTGACACTCTTAGATACTCAGTCGATGGTACTAAATTCTTCGTGAAGTTTGAAGGGGATGTTCCTAGTTTTCTTGAAGGCAAAACAATTTATTCCCACTCTGAAATATTAGCTATTCTAGCGACTGACGAATGGTCACCACCTGTCCCTGAGTAATATGCAAGAAACAGCACAAGGTCTATACAACTCTTTAGAGAACCAAAGGTGGTCTTTCTTGGATAGAGGGAGAACCTCATCTGAGTTAACAATACCTTACATAATGCCTCCTGATGGTCATAGTCACGCTACTAAATACTATACACCATATCAAGGAGTGGGAGCTAGAGGAGTTAACAACCTAGCTTCTAAATTATTGTTAGCACTGTTACCACCTAACGCACCATTCTTTCGTCTTGTTATTGACAGGTATGAATTAGATAAAGCAAAGCAGGAGTTAGGACCAGAGGGAGGAGAGCAATTACGATCTGACTTAGAGAAAGCACTAGCAGATGTAGAACGAAGTGTATCTCAAGAAGTAGAAGTAGAAGCATTTAGAGTAGGAGTATTTGAAGCGTTAAAGAATCTATTGGTCACTGGTAATACTTTGTTATACTTACCTGATGACGGTGGGATGAGAGTATTCAGACTTGATAGGTACTGTGTAAAAAGAGACCCAATGGGTAATGTAACACACATAGCTATTAAAGAAACTGTTGCTCCGATGATGTTACCTGAGTCTGTAAGAGAAGAGGTATATCGTCAAGAAAAAGAGAATAGTTGTGACCTGTACACCTCTGTAATTAGAGAAGGTAATGAATTTGTAGTACAACAAGATGTAAAAGGAATTGTTATTGAAGAGTCAAAGGGTAGGTATCCTATCGATAAGACTCCGTTCCTACCTCTTAGATATACCAGGATAGACGGTGAAGATTATGGTCGTGGATTTGTAGAGGAATACATTGGTGATCTTAAATCTTTAGAGTCATTAACAAAAGCGATAGTCGAAGGTAGTGCAGCAGCAGCTAAGGTATTGTTCATGGTTAATCCTAACGGTACAACTAGAGCTAAGACTTTATCTGAATCTCCCAATGGTGCAATCGTACAAGGTAGTGACGGAGATGTATCTGTTTTACAACTTAATAAGTTTAATGACTTCCGTACTGCACAAGGAGTAATGAATGGAATAAGTGATAGATTGTCACAGGCATTCCTATTGAACAGTGGTGTAGTCAGAGATGCAGAACGAGTAACAGCAGAGGAGATAAGAATGTTATCTCAAGAGTTGGAAGCTGCACTTGGTGGACTGTATTCTTTATTGTCACAAGAGTTTCAAATGCCTGTCGTTACTAGGTTAATGACAAGGATGGGCAAAGAAGGAAGACTTCCTAAGTTACCTAAAGACATTGTTAAACCTACTATTGTTACTGGTGTTGAAGCACTGGGACGAGGTAATGATTTACAGAAGCTTGATCTATTCCTTGCAGGTGCTAATCAGATCGTTGGTCCACAAGCAGTTGCAGAATATGTTAATGTATCTGACTACTTCAAAAGAAGAGCCACAGCGTTAGGTATTGAGACTGAAGGATTGATCAAGACAGAAGAAGAAATTCAACAAGCTATGCAGCAAGCCCAACAACAAGAGATGATGATGAAGTTAGGTCAACCTGCTGTAGCACCTGCTATCAATGCTGCACAAGAGCAGTACATGAGTAGTCAACAACAACAACCACAAGAAGAGTAGACATGGCTGAATTACACCGAGTAGAGATAAATGAGAGAGCACCACAGGAGATTGACCCAGAGTCAGAGGAAGCTGTTGATGCAGTATCTGAAGAACAAACAACAGAAACGCAAGAGGATAGACCTGATTGGTTACCTGAGAAATTCAAGAGTCCTGAAGACATGGCTAATGCCTATGGTGAACTTGAAAAGAAAATGGGAGCAGGGGCTGAAGGTGAAGAACAACAATCAGAAGAGGAGCAAAGCGATGAACAACAAGAGGACGATTCAACAGAAGATACGAATACTAATACTGTTATTGCTGAAGCTAGTAAAGAGTTCTTTGAGAATGACGGTGTTATATCTGAAGAGACCTATAAGAATCTTGCTGAGGTTGGGTTACCAAAAGAGTTAGTAGATAGCTACGCTGCTGGTCAACAAGCACTTCAACAAAGTGAAGAAGGTAGTATTAAAGCTGTAGCTGATGGTAATTGGGATCAAATGGCAGAGTGGGCAGCTAATAACTTATCCCCTGAAGAGGTAAATACTTTTGATGACATCGTACAAAACGGTAGTGTCGAACAAGCTAAACTTGCTGCCAAAGGATTATACGCACAATTTAAAGCAGAGAATGGAGTTAGTCCTAAGCTTGTACAAGGTGCTGTAAATGGTTCATCTACAATGCCTTTTAAATCTAATCAAGAACTTGCTCGTGCAATGTCTGATCCTCGATACAAGAGTGGTGACAAAAGTTATCACGAAGAGATTGACAGACGCATCGCAGTAAGTCACAATTACCTATAGTTTTATTTGGTAGGTTCATATATATGAAGCCTTGGACTCCATCTTTTTTCTTGCCAGTGTTGGTTCTGGTTCTTTTAGGTGGATGTTCCAAGGCTTCTTTTTATCCGTTAGCAGGAAGTGTAGGAGGAGCAACTGTAGGTGCTTTAGGTGGTCCTGGTCCTGCTGCTGGTGGTGCTGCTCTTGGATGGGGGATAGGAGAGGGTGCTAAATTAATGGAGGAGAACAAGGGATTAGCTAACAAAGTAAAAGCTATCACTGAAGGAGATGTACAGAAACTCGTACAACAACAACTAACTGAAGAGATGGATAATGGATTCTTTGATTCTATGTTAGATGAGATATATGGGTTCTTGAAACTCTGTCTTATTGGTGTTATCCTTTGGAATGTAGTTCCGTTGATATACACTCGCTATGTTCACAATAAAGCACAAAACAAATGAATAAACTAATAAAATTTTATAACTTACTTACACAGAAGGAAAAAGCTATTGTCTTGACTGTTCTGTGTTTAGGTGGAATTATAATACTTAATTTACTTTAAACGACAATTAGTACGACTAATGTCAAGACCCACTGCGGTGGACAATCTCGATCAAAGGTTATAACGAAAGTCACAACAAATACATACACAATTATAAACTTAAAATAGGAGATCATATATTATGGCAGCAGAAGGTATAACAGACCCCAGTCGTGTAGGTCAGATTAATTCCGCAGGAGATGTGGATGCGTTGTTTCTTAAAAAGTTCAGTGGAGAAATTCTACAGACCTTTGAGGAGTCCAATGTTTTCAAACCC
>Ga0208899_1000614_pt1 | contig 26749 bp, 42 predicted proteins | sample VirMetDEL_Nov_24_FD_184518 | JGI IMG/M metagenome (GOLD analysis project Ga0208899, IMG submission 184518) | Aqueous microbial communities from the Delaware River and Bay under freshwater to marine salinity gradient to study organic matter... | ecosystem: Environmental > Aquatic > Marine >... | reverse complement strand
CCTTGCTGTTTACCTATGCTAAAAAATCCCCTTTATAATCTGAGTAATCATAAACTACAGATGCAATTTCTTGCCTGTAGTCTTCAACGATTGCGTCGATTAATGGTCGCATTGCATCCACCGTTTTCTGTGCTGCTTCCCTATGTTGCTTAGCAACGGCAAGGTTAGCCAGTGTTTCTTGTGTCTGCTTATTCATCAATCCACTCTCCTGCGTCGTTTATCTTTGGGCAGTAGTCAAAGGCCCAAGGCTCACCAAAGCCTTTAACAATCCGAAAGGGGTATTCCCCTGAATGCAAGCGTGCAACGATAGACGCCAGCTTGTAACTTGAACCGGTGTAGCGCTTCCACCACTGTCCCGAGTGCTCAATTATGACTGTCCAATAGTTCACGGGCCAACTCCGACAACTGCGATTAAGTACCATGCCGCCAACAATAGGGCGACAAAATAGAGCAAGATAACGCCGACGCTAGGCATATGCAAAATCCCCTGTATCAATAACAAAACCGGATTGATCACTAACAGCCTTTCCCTTTGCTTTCAAGCCAACAATCACGCCAAGCGGATCGAGAAAGCGCAGGTCGTGCTTGTCACCGTCAATCGTTGGAACACCCTCAAACGTCGCTGGAATGCTGTTGCGGAACACAGCGGCGGCATTCATGCCGGACTTGATTACATCGCCTAGGCGGGCGCTATATGGCTTTGACGCCTGGGAATAGCTCCAAGTAAGCGAATAATTCTCAGGCAATCCTTTCCGGTTGTGCAATTTGGTGTAGTCGTAAAACTGCAACTCAGGAAAAGCCTGAGGGACGCCATAGCGCTCAAAACGAATGTCGCTAGTACCGTTTAACCTGATTGTTGGCGTTAATCCCTTGCGGATTGCCCATGCTGCAAAGCGGTCAATATCACGCTTTAGAGCGTCGACAAAACCAACGGGATCAAGATTGAACCAAGCGGTTTTAGCAATTCGTGCTTTCTGCACGTTGCTGAATTTGCCCATGCCTGCCGAATTTAGGCACCCTTCAACGCAGCCAGCTTGTTCCGCCATAGGGCAGACGTTGGCACCGCTTAGCTTGTGTGGTGCTAGGTACATTATGCCGGTGACATAGGTTTTATCTGTGCCTAGCTTTTGACCTTTGACGGTTTTAGCGTCACCGCCGCAGGCCAACAGCTTTCCCCGCCATTTGTGTATTGTCATTGTTTCATTACTCCATTGGATCGCCTGAGCAATACCACATTTGCAATGTGTCCTGATCAGGATTAGCGGCAATCACTTTGCCCCATGCACTCGCAGCCTGATCACTCAGGGCATGATAACCCGTCACAATGCGTCCGTTGTCGTTTACTGGCCTGCTTTCCACTAGGTAGAACCCCGGTGCTTTGTCCCCGCATTCAAACGGGGGCAAAACAGCATTGACCGCAAGCGGCGCAAAAAATGCCAATAGCGCAATCATGACAGACCCCGCATTGCTGCCCGCAGCAGGTTTACCGGGTAAATCGCTGCATTATTGGGTCGCTTGATAACCGTGTAGCCGTAATCTCGGGCATAGGCGTTGAGCATTTTACCCAATAGAATACGGTCACCAACGCTAAGGCTTAAGCCTTCAAGCTGCACGTATTGAGAGACTGTCAGAAAACCGGGTTTAATCTTGGGTTTTGCTTTGCGTTGCGTGGCAAGCTCTTTACCAAGCTGTTGGATAGAAGCGATTGCTGTTTCAATGTTGCTATTCATTTTAATAAACCTTTCTCTAGTGTTCCAAGCTGGTCGCTTGCAAAGTCCGACCAAGTTTCGCCTAGGGAGAGAGACGAAAAAGGGCCGGACTGTGGAAGCGACCCCGGAGGGTCGCAAGGCTTAGGGCTTGTTAATGATGCGCACTTTCCGCTTGCCGCTAGGGTAGATAATTGATACCTCATAGGGCTTTTTTGCGTCAATGAATTCTTGCGTAAAAATCTCATTTGCCCGAGATACTGTCTCAGATATTGCCGCTTCTTTATCTTCATTTTGAGCAATGGCGTAGTGATTGCCGAGTGAATAGTCGAATACGTGAATTAGAGTCGTGTACATGTCTCGTTTTCCTTTATTTGCTGGCTGTAACGAAGTCTCTAGCGTAAACCACGGCGTCGCTAGGTTCCTCGAAGTAAAGGCTGAAAAGCGTCGCCTGATTGTGTGCATCCAGACGGGACAAATCAACCCGGTAAGCCTGCGCCTTGCGGTCAAGGATCACCTGCGCCTGAATGCTGCCCTGTTGGTACGTTTTCACTGTCTCGTTTGTCATGTCTCGTTTTCCCTATGTGTGCGTGTTCGTTGTTGATGGCCTGACTGTCTCAGATGTGCGGCTAACTGTCAATAGCATAGCAGCCATGCAAAAAAGCCGTTGACAGGTTTTATCCTGCATGTTAAGTTTAGGCACAATCTGATAACGGGTATTTTCCGGGCAGCGCTTTTAGGCGTTAGAGTCAGGTACCGAACCTGCCCGATTTTTATTTTCTATCTAAGGCTGAAACACCCATCTAAATACGATTGTTGCGGAATTGATTTGACATGCACCAGACGCATAGCTAACCTATGCGCTCAGGACATATCTAATTTCGTCATAGGTGCTATGCAAATATTCATACCAGACTTACCTCAAATTCGTACTAACTTTTAGATAAATACTTTAGGTATTTGAACTAAATGTGACCCCTACCGTGGGAAAATGACCCCACCGTGGGAAAATGAGGGGTCGGGGGTCCCGTGGGAAAATGACCCCGCCGTGGGAAAATGAGGCTTGACCCACCGTGGGAAAATGAGTAGCCTGACTGTCATCAACTCGATCAAGAAAGGAAAATATCGTGGACGAGATTGAACATGTACTCAAGGACATCATTGACGACGCTATGGCGATGCTCGATGATTGCAAGACCAGCACCTTCCCTAGTCAGGATGCTGTAGCACGTATCCTAGATGCTGCTGACCACCTTGCTGACTATGTAGACGACTTTTACAAGATTCGGAGCATTCCATGAACGCAGCAGAAAAGCTAAATCTGTGTCGTCGTCTGGCAAAAAGTTTCAGACGCCCAGATATAGCCCCCGATCTCATTCAAGAGGGGGTGGTAGCCCTCCTCGAAAGTGAGGCCCGGGGTAATACCCACCCCCCTACTTTAGAATGGGAAGCCCGGAAGCGAATGCGGGATTTTATCTCGCTTCGCCAAGGTCCCCTGACTATACCCCCCTCTTCTGAAACTAGGATCAACGCTAGGGCCATCAGGAGCGGCGCTGAGGCCCCTGCAACTGAGCATATGACCTCCACTACCTACAACAGCCTAAAGACCGCTCTGGAGGCTTCTACAACGATCATAGAAGGGGACGAAGTAGCCTACCAAGGCGAGACTGAGAACTACATCTGGCTCATACAGATTGAGAACCTGATGAAGGAAAGACTATCAGAGACAGACTTTAAGATATTCCAAATGAGGTTTGGACCTGAAGAGTTTACACAAGTTGAGGTAGCCAAAGCTCTGAATATGTCAGAGCGGAATGTGAGGCTTAGAGAACACACTATCCAGAAAAAGTTAGCCAAGCTAAATTAGCACTTCCGGTGCTTGTCGAATTAGTGGCTATAACATACTACAGAGTTGCAGGAGCCAACAGTGATCTTAGAACAAGATACTAAATTAGACTACTCTGATGTACTGCTACGACCTAAGCGGTCTACACTAGAGTCAAGGAAACAAGTAGCGTTGTTTAGAACCTTCAAGTTCCCTCATACAGAGCTGCGACTTGATACCATACCGATCATCGCTGCTAACATGGATGGTGTAGGCACCTTCGAGATGGCTGTAGCCTTGGACAAACAAGGTATGATGACGGCGTTGAACAAGACCTACTCAGTAGAAGCATTGACTGACTTCCCTGATCAGGCTCTTTGTAGCAATGAGGGTGTAGCCCTTACCGTGGGAATGCAGGACGAAGATTTCGAGAAGATCAAGCTACTACACCGAGAGTATCCAATTATCTGCATTGATACTCCCAACGGCTACATGGAGAAGTTCGTACAATTCGTAAGAAAAGTCCGAGACTTCTGTAAGAACAAGAACATCATTATTGCTGGTAACGTAGTAACAGCAGACCAGACACAAGAGCTTATCTTGAATGGTGCTGATGTTGTTAAGGTAGGTATTGGCCCCGGTAGTGTTTGTACTACACGAATTGTTACTGGTGTAGGCTACCCTCAACTATCTGCTGTTGTAGAGTGTGGGGATGCTGCTCACGGTCTTGGTGGTCATATCGTTGCTGATGGTGGCTGCACCAGTCCCGGTGATGTAGTCAAAGCCTTTGCTGCCGGTGCTGACTTTGTGATGTTGGGTGGTATGCTTGCTGGCCATGACGAAGGCGGTGGCACTGTCTCCGAAGACGGTAAGGTCCACTTCTACGGCATGAGTTCCACTGTAGCAAACGACAAGCATGCCGGTGGCCTCAAGGACTACAGGGCCTCTGAGGGCCGGTCTGTTAGCATCCCTTACCGAGGCCGAGTGAAGGACACCATACAGGAAATCCTTGGTGGTGTACGGTCTGCCTGTACCTATGTAGGAGCAAGGCAACTAAAGGACTTGCCTAAGTGTGCCACCTTTGTTAAGGTGAACAATCAATTCAACCGGGTTTTTGTAGGAGCCTAGTGATGCCTGAGATGCCTCATCAGCCTTGTCCTCACCCTGAGTGCAGCAGTTCTGATGCTTTCTGCTACAACACAGAGAAGATGGTTGGGAAGTGTCATAGCTGTGACAACCCTTATCCCGCTAAGGGTGTTAAGTATGACCAAGAGACCCTGAATAAGTACCCATTAAAGCCGAGAGAAAATACTATGAACTACATCCCCAAGGATATACGCCCCCCTACCAATTTCACCAACAACAGTGGCTTCATCCCTATGCGTGGTATCACTGCTGCCACTATGGAGTTCTACGGGGTCCGCACTAAGTCGGATGCTGATGGTCCTGTAGCACAGGAATACGTCTACCCCTCCGGTGGGAAAAAGATCAGGTACTGGCCCAAGTCGTTCTCGCAGGATGGCCTTCGTTCAGATGAGCTGTTCGGCATGAACCTCTGGAATGCTGGCTCTGCACGTTACGTTACCGTGACTGAGGGCGAGCTAGACGCTATGTCTGCCTATCAGATGCTCAAGGGCAACTACACTAACCCTGTAGTGTCCCTGCCTTCGGCTACCCCGTCAAAGGCCCTATGGGAGAAGTGTAAAGCGTGGCTTGACAGCTTTGAGAAGATCATCCTGTCAGTGGACACCGATGATGCTGGCAATGCCATTGCTGCTAAGATGGCCAACCTCTTCCCTAACAAGGTGTACCGTGTACCTCACGACAAGTACAAGGACGCCAACGAGTTCCTGCAATCGGGGCAGGCCGGTGCATTCAAGAACGCATGGTATGGGGCTAAGAAGTTCGTACCCGAGAACATCCTGAACACCAGTGACCAGTTCCTCAGCCTGTACCGGGATACCCCTGAACACCAGTATGTACCCACCGGCATCCAAGCCCTTGACGACAAGATCATGGGGCTGATGCAGGGCCACTTCACTGTGATCAAGGCACCTACCGGCGTAGGAAAGACCGAGGTCATGCGCTACCTTGAATACAATCTGTTGCAGCAGAAGGTTCCGTTTGCCACTTGGCACCTTGAGGAAACTAAGCTCCGTAGCCTGCTCGGGCTGGTGTCGTACCATATGGGAGGCAACGTCACCCGCAGAGACCTGATTGACGACGATACAGCCCCCCTAGTCGAAGAGGCTATCGTAGACCTGACCAAAGACGAGAACTTCTATCAGTTCTACCTTCCTGATGGTCAAGGTGCTGATGAGCTTATCGAGCAGATCAGGTTCTTCCGAGAGGCTTGCGGCTGTAAGTACATCTTCTTTGAGCCTATCCAAGACGTGGTAGCTGGACTGACTGAGGACGGCAAAGAGCAAATCCTTGCTGACCTGTCCGTCCGTCTGTCCAAGCTGGCAGCAGAGCTTAACGTGGGCATCGTCACCATTGCCCACACCAACGACAACGGTGATCCTAAGTATTGTAAGATGATCGCTCAACGTGCCTCTGTGATCATCAACCTTCACCGGGACAAAGAGGCCGAGAGTGAGGACGACCGTAACACCACCTATTTGTCTGTAGAGAAGAATAGGCCTTGCGCTGAGGTGGGTCCGTCTGGTAGACTGCGGTTTAATGCTAAGACGTTTATCCTGAAGGAGCTTGCGTGATGGAAGGCAATTGCCAAGCCTGTGACGCCACCAATGTTGAGTTACACCGGCATCATATTGTTCCTCGTTCTAGGGGAGGACCAGACACAGAAGCCAACCTTATTACCCTTTGCACAGATTGTCATGGGAAAGCACACGATGTCTCTTTTAAGACCGATGGTGGACTTATCAAGGAGGCGGTAAGTAAAACAAAACAGCTTGATACAGAGGCTCAAATATGGTTAGAAGAAAACCAACATATTGTAGAGGATACGCTAGAAAAACTCTATGATGTAAACATAGACCTTTATAATTTCTTGGTTTCATCCATGAACCTTGGGGCTATGAAAGCCGCCACTCTGTTCTCAGCCCTCCATCCAGACAATCCTCTCAGGAAAAAGACGTTGAGCCTTCCCTTTATTTTAGCGGATCAAGAGGCCCTAAAGAAAGTTTACGAAGGAGTTAAAGATGACAGTATTCGACATTGAAACGGATGGCCTACTTGAAGAGGCTACCAAAATCCACGTCCTCTGCTGGATGGACAAAGGTGAGTTGAACTGGACGCATGACTACGACCGCATGCGTAAGTTCTTCACCGAGACTGAGACCTTGGTGGGTCACAACATCATCCGGTTCGACATCCCCGCAGTGGAAAAGCTGCTCGGTATCAAGGTCAAGGCAAAGCTGGTGGATACGCTGGCTCTGTCTTGGTATCTTAACTATGATCGCCCCCGTCATGGCCTTGAGGGCTACGGCGAAGACTTCGGTGTACCTAAGCCCAAGATCGCAGACTGGAACAACCTCACCCCGGAAGAGTACCGTCATCGGTGTGAGGAAGACGTGAAGATCAATACTCGTCTCTACAAAGAGCTACAGCAGCAGCTACAGTGGCTCTATAAGGATGAGCAAGAGCGGGACCGCTTCGTGCAGTACCTCTCGTTCAAAATGGACTGTGCCAGAGAGCAAGAGGCCCTTGGCTGGAAGCTGGATGTAGCAAAAGCTCAACGTCACTATGACGAGCTTATGAAGCTGAAGGCAGAGAAGATTGAGCAGCTTGCCGATGTCATGCCTCGTCAGGAAATCTTCAAGAAGGTCAACAAGCCTGCACGCCTGACCAAGGCCGATGGTAGCCTTACTGTCTATGGACAGCGGTGGTATGCTCTGCTTGAGGCTGGTGGCCACCACCGGGACACAGTAGGCCCTATTCAGGTTAAGGAAGGCGAAGAGAGGGCCAACCCTAACTCCAATGAGCAGGTCAAGGAATGGCTCCGGGGTCTGGGCTGGGAACCGGCTACCTTCAAGTATGTCCGCAGTCCTGATGGCTCTGAGCGGTCTATTGAGCAGGTACGAGACGGCTCTGAGCTTTGTGAGAGTGTCAAGCTGCTGATCGACAAGCACCCTACTGTAGCCCTGCTGGACGGTCTGTCTGTGATCAACCACCGGCTCGGTATCTTCAAGGGCTTCCTTGAGTGTCATAGGGACGGCTGGCTTAAGGCTGAGATTGCAGGCTTCACCAACACCCTACGGTTCCGGCACTACAAGCCATTGGTCAATCTTCCCGGTGTAGACAAGCCGTGGGGCGCAGAGATCAGAGGTTGTCTGACTGCACCAGAGGGCTACATCCTGTGTGGTGCTGATATGACCAGCCTTGAGGATACCACCAAGCGGCACTACATGCAGCCCTTGGACCCTGAGTATGTAGCAGAGATGAGCAAGGAAGGCTTTGATCCTCACCTTGACTTGGCGAAGCATGCCGGTGCCATCACGCAAGAGGACATCGACAAGCACAACTCAGGTGAGGTATCCCTCAAGGCTCTGCGTAAGAACTACAAGGTGGTCAACTACTCTGCTACTTATGGTGTAGGAGCCATGAAGCTCAGTCGCACAACAGGTCTTTCGGTCAAAGAGGCTAAGAAGCTGCTGACTGCGTTCTGGGATCGCAACTGGGCGGTGCAGAAGGTTGCTGAGGACCTCTCCCCTAGGGGAAATAGCCAAGGCGGCACTTGGATCAAGAACCCTGTCAGTGGCTTTTACCACAGCCTCCGTAGTGACAAGGACCGCTTCAGCACCTTGAACCAGTCCACCGGCGTCTTTTGTTTCGATAGTTGGGTTGCACTGTGCCGTGCTAACGGTGTGCTGACTATAGGGCAGTTCCATGACGAGATCATCGCCCTCGTGGGAAAAGGAGCCGAGGACGCAACAAAACAAACGATGGAGACGGCTATCACTAAACTAAACGACCGGCTGAAGCTGAATGTACCACTCGGTATTGATGCTCAGTTCGGTACAAACTACGCAGAAATCCACTAAAACACTTCCGGTTTAGCTGCATTTAGTAGCTATATATAAGTGTAAGCCAAAAAAGGAGACCCGATATGGCTATGACCCGTAACGTAATCGCTGAAGGCACTGTCGAGTATGCTCGCATCTTTGCGGACAACTTCGATGACAACATGGACTTCCATGAAAATACCCGAGGCCAATTCAATATGAACTTCTATCCAGACAACATGGAAGAGTTCATCAACCAAGGCTTCCCCGAGAAGAAAGGCAACTACGCCACCATCAAAGAGGGTAACCCTAACTACGGCACAGGCAAGTTCGTCAAGCTCAAGCGGCCTGTGTGGAACCCCAACCTGCCAAACGAAGACGGCAGCAAGGGTGTAGACATGGGGCCACCAAAGGTGCTTAACCGCACTGCTGATCCTGACAGCAAGTCAGAGTGGTCCTTCACTGAAGATGGCGCAGTCGGTAACGGCTCCCGAGTTAAGGTGCTGGTAAAGGTCTACGAAGGCCGTGCTATTATCGACACTCTTGAAAAGGTTGCCGTGCTTGAGCATGAACCCTATGAGACGCAAGCGGACAACTTCTAGTGGATATTAAAGTTACCTTCACACAGACCTTAGAAGACGATGGTGCTGATAAGGTCTTTACCCTAGAGGAAAAGAACGTAGGAGAGTATGTCACTGACTATCTCACGTTCTGGGTGTCAGCCATGAACATGATTGGTTTCTCGTACATCGAAGAAATCTCATCTAATAATGGCACCCACTCCTCTGATGACTGGCAGGGTTAGTGTACTCCGTTACCAAGACTTTCATCGACGGCGATATTGTGGTATATCGCATGGCAGCAGGGGCAGACTCTAAGGGTCTGTCTCTCGATGAAGCCAAAGCAAACGTCGATGGGATGATGGAGCATATCCTGCATGAAACCCTAGACTTCCCCGGCCCAGAGGACTACCAAACCTTCCTCACGGGTCGGGGCAACTTCCGGTACGATGTCGCCAAGGCTGCTCCCTACAAGGCCAATCGGTCTGGCAAGCCTAAACCAGTCTACCTCCCAGAACTCCGTCTCCACCTAGAGGAAGAATGGGGTGCCATCGTATCCGAAGGAGAAGAAGCAGACGACCTGATCTCTAAGGCTGCAACACAGGAAGGCCCCACCTCTTGTGTAGCATCCATCGACAAAGACATGCACCAACTGCACTGCTGGCACTACAACTTCGTAAAGCGCCAGTGGAAGTTTGTCGAAGAGTTTGACGGCCTACGTTTCTTCTATAGTCAAATCCTGATGGGCGACAATGCCGACAATATCATGGGCATTGATGGCGTAGGCCCCCTAAAGGCCGGTCAGATGCTTGAAGGATGCTCGACAGAGAAAGACCTCTATGAGCGGTGTGTCAAAGCCTATGATGGCGATGCAGACCGTGTAGTAGAGAACGGAAGGCTTCTCTGGCTTAGGAGAGAGCCAGATGAACTATGGGAACCACCCGATGGCTAACACTAGGTCTTCCAAGGCGAAGGGACGTTTAGGGCAACAAGAAGTCCGAGACGCTATCCTAAAAGCCTTTCCCCATCTGAAGCCTGATGATGTCAGGTCTACAGCGATGGGACAAAACGGGGAGGACATACAACTCTCCCCGCAAGCCCGAAAGAGGCTTCCGGTCTCGATAGAGGTAAAGCGGAGGAAAGACTTCGCCACCCTCTACAACTACATGGAACAGGCAAAGCAGGACCACAAGTACGAGCCTGTAGTGTTCCTCAGAGGGGACCGGAAGCCTTGGTTGGCGGTTATTAGCATGGAGCATTATTTAGAGCTATGTCAGAAGAAGTAGAGACTTACTTTGTGTTCGGCCAGATGGACGAAGAGTCAATGGGCGGATGGGTCGAACTCTGGTCTGGCAGCTATGCTCAGTGCGTAGACTATGTTAATTCGCCACAAGCTCAATTAGATGTTGAAATGGGCCTGTATCTCTCGATCCATATTCTTGATGAAGAATGGAAACAGGCATTGTTAGAAATGGCTGGAATAGATGGACAAACGATACATTAGTAAGGTACTATCGGACTACGGCCTGCAAAGGATACTAGCCGATAACGGCATCACCATTGTCGAAGCCCTAGAGGTTCTAGAAGAGCTTCGCTTCATTGACCTTGAGCAATACAGGAACCAAGATGGACCAGATGATTAACATGGCGATGCTGGTGGGCTTGATGGCTCCCTTCATCATTGTAGGTACAGGAGTGGTTTTAGGGCTGACTCTCGGTATTATGAACTTGATGCTTGGCGTAGTTATGGGTATGGTATCCCTCTTTGGAGCAGGAGAAGAAGAAGAATGATGCCGCCGATAACTAAGAGCGACAAAGTAAGAACCTTCACTCGGGCAATGGAGCAGCCAGTAGGTGTAGACCCTACCCCCTCTCTCCTAAAGCTGAGGGCAGAGTTGATCTCGGAAGAGGCCGAGGAGGTCATAGCAGAGTTTGAGGCAGATGAGCTAGACAAAGCTGCCTTGACAAAAGAACTTGCAGACCTACTTTATGTAGTGTACGGTGCAGCCGTAACCTTTGGGTTGCCACTAGATGTTGTGTTTAACCGTGTGCATGCTTCCAACATGAGCAAGCTGCTGGACGGTAAGCCACTAAAGCGAGAAGACGGCAAGGTACTCAAAGGCCCTAACTACCAACCGCCAAAACTGGATGACCTGTTTGACTAACTTTAGTAAGTAGTCTAAGCTCTCCCAAACGTAAACAAGAAAGCCCTGTTCAATGGATAACCACCTACCGACACCTTATCAGCAGTTCATTGCTAAGTCCCGATATGCTCGTTGGCTCGAAAACGAAGGCCGTCGAGAAACATGGTCTGAGACTGTCTCACGTTACATGGAAAACGTGGTCAAGATCAGTGGCCCTGAGTCCTTCGAGATCGAAGAGGCTATCCTGAACCTTGAAGTCATGCCGTCTATGCGGGCCATGATGACGGCTGGACCTGCTTTAACACGGGACAACACCTCCGGCTATAACTGTAGCTATCTCCCTGTAGACGACCCTAAGAGCTTTGATGAGGCTATGTTCATCCTGCTCTGTGGCACGGGTGTAGGCTTCTCTGTGGAGCGTCAGTACATCTCCAAGCTGCCAGAGGTGCCAGAGAGCCTGTTTGACTCTGAGACTACGGTTGTGGTCAAGGACAGCAAAGAGGGTTGGGCCAAGGCGTTCCGTCAAGTGCTATCTCTCTTGTGGGCTGGAGAAATCCCTAAGTGGGATGTCTCTAAAGTGCGTCCCTCTGGCGCACGCCTGAAGACCTTCGGTGGCCGTGCCAGTGGTCCTGCACCTCTGGTGGACCTGTTCAACTTCGCTGTGGCTACCTTCAAGAAGGCTGCTGGCCGGAAGCTGAACTCGCTTGAGTGTCACGACCTGATGTGTAAGATTGGCCAAGTCGTGGTGGTAGGTGGCGTCCGTCGCTCTGCTATGATCAGCCTATCTAACCTGTCTGACGACCGCATGCGGAACGCCAAGTCGGGCCAGTGGTGGGAAAATGAGGGCCAACGTGCCTTGGCTAATAACTCTGTGGCCTACACCGAGAAGCCAGACGTAGAACTCTTTATGAAAGAGTGGCAGTCCCTCATCGAGTCCAAGTCCGGCGAGCGTGGTATCTTCAACCGGCAGGCTTCCAAGAACCAAGCAGCCAAGAATGGGCGTCGAGACCCAGAGTGGGAATTTGGTACTAACCCCTGCTCAGAGATCATCCTGCGCCCGTACCAGTTCTGTAACCTGACCGAGGTTGTAGTACGGGCTACTGACACCATCGACACCCTGAAGAACAAGGTACGGATTGCTACAATCCTTGGCACCATCCAGTCCAAGTACACTGACTTCCCATATCTGCGTAAGGTCTGGAAGAAGAACACAGAGGAAGAGCGTCTGCTTGGTGTGTCCCTCACGGGAATTATGGACAACCCGCTGATGACCAGCAAGAACGCTGGACTGGAGAAGACCCTTGAACATTTACGAGATGTCGCAGTTAGCACTAATGCAGAGTGGGCCGACCGTCTTGGCATTCCTCACTCAGCAGCCATCACCTGTGTTAAACCGTCTGGGACGGTCTCTCAGCTTGTGGATAGTGCCTCTGGTATTCATGCTCGGCATTCCCAATACTATATCCGCACTGTAAGAGGCGACAACAAAGACCCTCTGACCAAGTTTATGCAGGACGCTGGTGTGCCGTCTGAGCCTTGTGTGATGAAGCCTGACACCACAACTGTATTCAGCTTCCCGGTAAAGGCCCCTGACAACTGCATCACTCGTAACGATATGACGGCTGTAGAGCAGCTTGAGACGTGGCTGGTGTATCAGCGGCACTGGTGCGAACACAAGCCGTCTGTGACCATCACCGTCAAGGACGACGAGTGGCTGGAAGTAGGTGCCTTTGTCTACAAGCACTTTGACGAGATGTCTGGTGTGTCCTTCCTGCCACACTCTGATCATGTCTACCAGCAGGCCCCCTACCAAGAGTGCAGCAAGGAAGACTATGAGGCTTTGGCAAAAGACTTCCCTTCCTCTCTTGACTGGAATCAGCTAGGAGAGTATGAAGTAGAAGACAATACTACGGGCATGCAGTCTCTGGCCTGTAGCGCAGATAGCTGTGAGATCGTAGACCTGACATGATTAACGTAGTCCTAAAGTATCACTGTGGTAGTGATCTGTCGGTAGTAAACTCGGCGAGGGTTTCTTTTGATAAGGAGTCCTCGTCTCTTTCCGACAAAGATGAGAAGCTGATCCACTACCTCGCCAAGCACAAGCACACCTCGCCCTTCGGTCATGCCTTCGTGACCTTCAAGGTGGATGCTCCTGTGTTTGTAGCCCGTCAACTGGTGAAGCATAAGTTCCTGCGCTGGAACGAGGTGAGCCGTAGATACGTCGATGAAGAGCCTGACATCTACAGTCCTGACCTCTGGCGTCAGCGGCCAGAGAACAAGAAGCAAGGCTCTGGTCAGGCTTTCGAGAAGGAACACCAGCAGTTCATGCAGCAACAGTACGTTGAGATCATGGACCGTGTGCTGAAGATGTACGAGTATATGCTGGCCTATGGTGTAGCACCAGAGCAGGCTCGTATGATGCTGCCACAGTCCATGATGACTAGCTGGTGGTGGTCTGGTAGCCTTGACGCCTTTGCTGACATGTGTAAGCTGAGGCTCGGACCTGACAGTCAAACCGAAACCCGAGAGGTGGCAATCCAGATTGCTGAGGAAATGGTGAACCTGTTTCCTGTCTCTTGGAAAGCCCTGATGGAGAATGATTGATGGCTTGGACCGTTATCACCCAACCTAACTGCCCCTCCTGTCATGCAGTCAAGGAACACCTAGACCTCCATGAAGTATTGTATGACGAGTTTGACATCACTGAATACAAAAATCAGTGGATCAGGTACTTGCTAAAGCAAGCAGGCTATAGTACAGTGCCGCAAGTCTGGACCCATGAGGGCCAGTATCTAGGAGGCTACGAAGGAGTCCAGAAGCATGACATACAAACCGTTTGAGAAAGACCTGTACGATAAGTATGACGTACCCGCTAAGGACGCCCTAGTCGGCTACCTTGAGCAGGAAGGCCATACTATCAAGCGGATCAAAGAGAACTACTACGCTGATGTTGTATCCATCAAGGATAAGGAGACGTTCTACAGTGAAGCCGAAGTTAAAGCCTCTTGGAAGGAAGAATGGCCGAAAGATTGGGAAGACCTCCGCATTCCGGGGCGGAAGGCACGGCTCCTACAGAAACATGCAACAATCACGTTCTTCGTATTTCGTGGTGACTGCAAAGAATGCTGGATCGTCAAAGGCGAACAGCTAACCTCGGACAGGCTTAAGCAAGCCTATGGTCCGAATATCCGACCCGGCGAAATGTTTTTCCATATTCCCGTAGAAGAAGCGAAACTAATTCGACATGACGAGAACGGTTGGACGGAAGTCACAAAAGAAGCAGCAACCGCAAGCACCAAAAAGACCACCACTACAACCAAAAACCGAAAGACAAAAGCTGTACCTAAACGCCCTAAAGACCAGTCCACAGACGATAGTTCTGGGTCCAGCGGGGACGGGTAAGACTTACATAGCAGCCTCGTTTGCTGCGCAGATGTATCTCGACAAAGACATAGACAAGATTGTCATAACCAGACCTCACGTCTCTGTCGGTAAAGATATAGGGTTTTTGCCCGGTGGTGTCCTAGATAAGGCTACACCTTGGGCAATGCCTACTCTGGATGTCCTAGAACAATGGATGGGCAAGGGGGTTCTCGATACCGCACTGAAGAACGGTAACATCGAGATAGCCCCCTTAGCCTTAATGAGGGGCAGGAGCTTCGAGAACTCCTTCATCATTGTAGACGAGGCCCAGAACATAACCACCCATGAGATAAAGATGCTATTGACACGGGTGGCAGAGGGGTCTAAGATCGTCCTCAATGGTGACGTACAACAGTCAGACCTCAAAGAGGCCAACGGTCTAGCTAAGATCGTCTACCTCAGTAGAAAGTATGATGTGTCTGTACCTGTCATTGAGTTTACAATAGATGATGTTGTTAGGAGTGAAGTATGTCGGCAGTGGATTTCGATCTTTATGCAGGAGAGTATTTAGATGGAACTTACGCACGCTAAATGCCCCTCTTGCCGAGAGCAGGGCTTTTCTTACGACACGAAGAAACAGAGGGGTTTTTGCTATGCTTGCTCAAAACCCTACGCAGAGGAAGACATGGATAAAGACGAGAGCTTTCAGTTGACACACCCGGACCTGAACAATAACGACAACACTATTGTAAAGCACCCTCCGCACTACACGCAGTACAAAATAGAACCTGTTACATTTATTATGACCAACCGCCTGTCGTTTGAGATTGGAAATATGGTTAAATACGCATGTCGAGCAGGCAGTAAGCTATACCCGGGACAGGACGAAACAGAGAGCCGGATAACCGACCTCCGTAAGGTACAGCGTTACGCTGAGATGGAGATTAACAGGCTACAAGGTAAGGACATATTGTGAAGTATTTTTTGTTGGGGTTAGCCTTGTCAGCCCCCGGTGTGGCCTTAGCTGAAGAGCCTATCCAAAAGGCTATGAGCGACACTAAGGACATAGGAGCGCTCACAGCAGCCCATATCGCTCAGTGCGGAGAGTTGGACCCAGAGGCTACACCAGCCTTTCTGGGCGCTCTGCTTACCATTATGACCTCTTCTCAGGACGAGTTTAGCGAAGAGACTGTCATAGAGGTACAGAAGCGACAGTTCTTTGAGGCATTTATGCAGGGCAGAGCCTACATCGAAGAGAATGGTTGCGTTGGCTTTAATGCTATGATAAATGAGTATGAGGGCGGCATGAACTACATGGACAGCCTCTATGACCTATACACTCCACTGGATAGCCTATGAAAGCATACAGTTTAGCCGAGTTTACTAAGCTCTTAAATGAGTGTGACATGGTGTATGGCACTATTAGCCTAAATGCCGCTGTCAACGTGCCTGTGAGGCTCAGGAAGAAGACCCTGATGAAACACCTAGAGAGCATTAATTCTGCTCCCGGCACATGGGCAAATGAGCTTAGTGTTTTCGCAGAAGTTACCACCAGCCCCAAGGGAAATAAGATCCTAAAGCTGGTGTAGCAGAGACAGAATCCTCAGCGACGGTTGGGGTAGTGTAGTGACTGAATAATCCGTGGCAGATGCGGATAAGGTAATACCGAAGGGGTTTAGCGGCCCGTCTTAGCAGATGCAGGTAGGTTTGGACCGAGTAGACAGGAGTTTGCCAGTGGTTCATTGTGGGTAATCCTTAATCCCACCTACACACTTTACGATGTTCGCCGTTGATTTGTAGAAGACAGTAAGCAGGACCGGGGGGCAGTACCCCGCACCTCCACCAACTATGGGGGTGAACTAGGATCGACTGGTACTAGACGCTACAATGAGGCAACCGAGTGGTTCCGTAAGAACCAACCCTGATAAGTGCTAACAACTATGTTGCACCTTCTGTAGCCATTGCGGCATAACAGACGGGCCTACGAGGGGCCTTGGAACAGAAGGGGGCTTCGGCCCCCACTCGTTTATAATTATAATAAGAGGAAAAAATGAAACATTTTCTAACTTCCGGCATTATTGCTATTGCTCTGTCTGGGGTGGCAGCAGCACAGGTGGATCAGGTTTATACTGCCTCTCCACAGAATACCTACGTTGAGATTGGCACCACCTTTGAAGACGAGACCATGATTGCTCTCGGTACTGGTGTCAATGCTGGTGCTGTATCTGCCTTTGCAGAACTCTCCGGCACCACTGACAGCAACTTCAAGGCTCGTGCCTACACCGAGGCAGACCTTGGCAAGTTCAAGATCACCCCGGGCATCAACTACACTTGGGGCGCTTCTGGTGGCGACATCATCGGTCTTGGTGATGGTAACGAGTGGGGCGATGTCTCTGCTGATCTGGAGCTTTCTATTCATCCTCAGATCGTTGGCGGTGAGTACGCTTTTGTCAATACCGAAGTGGGCTTCGACGGCTGGTCTCTGGACTGGCAAGGCGGTGAAGTAGGTGCTGGCTACAAGCTGGACCTTGCTGAGAACGTCTACTTTGATGGCCGTGTAAGCTGGTCCTACGACGATCAGTTTGAGGGTGGCCAGCGTCGGTTCCTTGCAGGTATCGGCCTCCGCTTCTAAGCCTCCCTAAATTTAGGCATAAAAGAACCCCCGTGGGAATCAACCTACGGGGGTTTTAGTTTGGCTAACCTATTTTTTAATTAGCAGTGTTTTGATTAGCCATCCTATAGGGTGGAAGATATTCCTTAGTATCTCACCGGGAGATGGAAGTATCCAACCCAATATCAATAATGCCAGTAGCATGAAGTTCGTGTTAGTGATGTTGACAATACCAGCCATAGGGACAGCATCTCCTGCAACATCTGAAAGCAGTTCTGTAGCCTGTTCTAACTGAGGGTTACCTGTGGCCTCTGCGACTATGGTGGCTCCTTGTGAGAGCAAGCCTAGAGGCGTACAAGCCGTCAGAAAGAACAGGACTACAAATAGGGCTGCTAGGGGTTTAACGATCTTCATATGCCCGTCTCCGAAGAAGCTCTTCTAGATGCAGGATTGTAGCCTTGGCCTCAGCCAACGCCTCACGAAGCTCTGCAATCTCTCGGAGTAGGGACTCTTTTTGGTAGTTCAATTTGCCGACTTGCTCAGACAGGGTATCAATCTGTTCCTGTAAGGTTCTACGAAACTCGGAGCGTCGCTCATGTTCCTGCTCTGTGCGAGCCTGAAAGAAGCGCCATAGACCGGCTGACGAGATCAGGGCGACTATAATAGGCACCCCAACCATACTCAAGAACTCAATGACCATCTGGCCTCTCCACTAATTCAAAATGCGGATAGTCCTTGAAGGTGCGCCAGTCACCTCCCCAGACTATCGGAATATCGAGTATGTCAGATGCTTGCTTCATAGCAATGGCAATCGGGTAGAAGGCCTCCGGCTCCCAGCTTACAGGAGTAGGTACTACGTCTACAGCGTGACCAGTCAGATGCTTAGACTTCATCGTCTTGCTCTTGCCAGTATCGTAGTAGTGCCTCTGTTCCTCTGGGGTCCGAAGGCCGTCAGTGATCTCAAACGGCACCTCAGAGAGCTGTCTAGCCAGTATCACGACATGATACAAGTCATGGTGTATTTCTGATAAATGCGCCTTAGATCGCTCTGAGAAGCCCCCCTCGTGGGAAAATGACCCCCCATCGTGGGAAAATGAGTTGTTGGCCCAGAAGAGGCCAAAGAGTGCTGCCCAAAAGGCTACAATAAATGCTACGAGGGTGGTACGGGCCATGTTACGTCTCTCGGGTCTGTGGTGTTAGCAGGTAGGTCTCGAAGTTGCTGACGGTAGGTGGCCCAAGCTGCACTGTCAACAGGAGAATCTGGAGCCTGAGTCCAGTCAGAGCTATATAGCTGCCGGTTTCGTCTAGCTCTTAGTTTTTTCCACGCAGCAGCGGTGTCTCGACTCTCTAAGACCTCAGTCGAAAGAGGTACCAAAGCTCCATTAACAACGTGCTTGTCTTTTAGCGAGGTTGGCTCTTCTTCGGTCAAAAGGTAAGACTGACCCTCTAGAATGTCCAACTCAATCGTCTCAATCCTACCGGATCGAAACGCTACAATGTCTCCGGTTTCTGTGCTATAAATAACTGCCCTTCTGGTTACAGGAGATGCAAAGCCATCAGCAGCCAAAACAGTAATGCTGGACATTATTTCTTAAGCTCCGTAGCAATCAACATTCTATTTTCAACCTGAAGTGTTCCACTACCAGAGCCAGTCTCTTTCCTGACCTGTAGGTAGTAAGTATTGTTGCCTGTAGAAGCTCCTACATCTCTGTAGTTTGCAGCAATCATTTGCCTATCGGCACTTGACCAATCAATAGGAATGTCTAACTGTTGCCAAATTACAGTAGACCCTCGAACAAGCCGGACTTCGTATTCAAGGTCTCCGTTGTCAGCATCTACAGTAGCGCTAAACTGAAGCAAAATATCTGCACCAGTCGGGTTAGCGATAGTTGTTTGAGCCACAGTGACAAAACTAGTTCCCACGCTTGTGTTTGCAGAGTTTAGGGCAGACTCTTGCTCACTGACAGCGTTGTCCACGATGTCTGTGGTTTCTGCTTGTTTAGTCTCAGCATTGACAGGACCCGCCTCTGCTCCAAGAGCATTGTTGCTGGTATCAAAGGCTTGCGCCCATACATAGATCGTAACAGTAGGGTTTGCTGTAGTCGGAGAATAGGTAAACTTTACCGTTTCTCCTGTCTCATCAAAATACTGATTAACGTCTTTTGTGCTAGAAGTGTTCCAATATATTCGGGTAAAGTTAAAGCTATTGTTTATTGGATTGCTCCAAGTTGCAATAACTTCTCTTACTTGTCCTGTAGCCAAAAGTCCTGTAACATCGTCAGTTTCAGTCACTCCGGCATCTACTACGACCTCTCCTAAAGCACCGGGAAGGTTCGTGTTATCTGACTCAAACCCAGAGACATCTTGAAACTCATCATAAGTGGTGGTTGTAGTTTCTCTCAGAACAAGGTTTACAAGCAATTCGTAGTCTTCAAAACTAAGGCTCCAAGACACAACCTCAAACAGCTTAGAACTCCAACCAAACCTAGCGTTGGTGAGGCTTACATTGTCTCCAATCTGCAACTCAAACGCCTTTAACCCAAAGCTACCAGTCACGGTAATTTGACTGCGGTTCTTTTCCAAGGCGATGTTAGCAAGCCTCTGAGCCTCTTCAGGCGTGTCTGTAAACGGCAGAGTAAGGTCCAGAGTGCTTTCAAGCCCACCATCTGTGGTGACAAAGGTAGAGCTAGTAGCTGTAGGATAGTCAGTGAATTGGTAGTTTGTTTTTGGCCCCTTGAATGTTCCCCTTACCGCATTAAAGTTGTCTCGGCGAGAGTGCCGAGTAGCTACAGACAAAGGAGACCTAAGATCGCCTTCATCTAACGAGATAGAGGGAGCTATATACTCCCCAGCTTTGAGCCTCCATTGGCCTTGGGCATACCACAAATACCCTGCACAGGAGGTCATTAGCTGACTCACCACGTCTACAGGGGCCTGAGAGGTGGTCCAAGCACCATTGCAGGTGTACCTATCAGCCGTAATCACAGCGGGCGGATTATCGGGGTCGGTTACGTCTACAGACTCTTCACAGACATTGGCGGCAGTAGAGATGAGTGTGTCGTCAATGTTATCTGCATCCTCACCAAGACCATATTCGTCGTTAGTCAAGAAGTCCCGTACAATTAATGCGGGGTTATCAGACCATGCGGTTGTAGAGGTCCGAGGGTCATACACCTCCTTACCTTTAATCAGCGCAGTGATCTCCGGTAAGCCTTCATCCCACACGTCATCTTCATAGGTAAAGACAATCGCAAGGTGCGCAATACCCAAAAGCCGATGGCTGGTGGTCCACTCAGAACTAAAGGAAGAGAACGTACCATTCAAACTTGCGGTGTGATTGCCTAAAACTTGCCTGATTTTTATGTAGTTGTTAAACTGGTTTGTAGGGCTTCCTACAGCGTTTCCATTTTCATCAACCTTTTGAGCAGAAGTTACACTGTCTCCGCTAAGAGTAAGCTCATACTGCCCCATGTAGATTTTCTCAAAGGAGTTGACCTTATGGCCAGCAAAAGCAATAATTCGGCTCAGGTTTTTGTTGTTAGCTCCATGAGCATCGTCAAAAACAATAACCCCGCCAATCTTGGTCTGTCCGTAAATGACCTGATGGTGTAACGCAGCGCCTCTGCGATTGACAGTATAACCTCCAAACTTAGGCTCTGCTCCGGCATTTGGGGCTTCTGGGGCGTTGCTTTTAGCTAAGAGGTTAGAGGCAAATCCACCGATAAAACCGACCACCCCAAGAGCAAGGGCTTTAGCGGGGCCTCCCGTAATAAATCCAGAGATTGCTCCTGAGACACCACCAACGAGACCGCCTATAAGGCTTTGACCCATGTTAGTCTCCTATATACTTAGAGTAGATGCGCTCTACTAAAGAAAACTTCAGGAACTGCATCAGTTTGTCAAAAGGCTTATGAACCTTTGTGTTGATAGCCAAGACTGAGACACCATCCTCTTTAAGGCACTTCTCTGCGAACTGGATCAGCTTGATACCAGTACGGCCCTTTCTGTAGTCAGGGTGCAAGAAGATAATGTCGTTAGAAGCGAACAGGTGGTCCTTGTAGTGCATGTTGTATTGGATAACGACTACAAAGTATCCTACTAACAAGTCACCCTCTCTAGCTGTAAATATCTTCAGTACACCAGCTTGCTCTAGGGTGTGATAGGCGTCCCAATCTGGGTTTAACTTAATCTTGTCTTTATTAAGGGCAATATCTTCCCAATGCCGCTGTATCAGAGGTCGGATGTCGTCCTCAACCGTAGCTAAGAACTCTTGTTGATACCTCATTCAGGAATAGCCCCCCATATAATCTTCTTTGTTTGGAGGCCTACTACAAAGTCTAGCCCCAAGTCTGGGTTACCGGTTCCATTAGCATCAGGGTGTCTTTCTCTCTGATAAGCAGAAGTGTATCTAGTGCCAGCAGGCCTCTCAAGGGAAACTAGCTTGTTTTCTACTGTCAGGGTAATTGTTGTAGTTTCAGCGCCCTCGTCAATGTTCATCTGATCCATATACCCAGAGAATATCTCTTCGATATTGCTAGGGTTCCCGCTGCTGTCAAAGACGCCGAAGTAGATGTTGCACACTCGACCTTGATAAGGGGTTCCAAGGGCTTTGACAAACAAAGAGCTAGAAGAGTTATCAATGCCGCTGAGGGAAATAGTAGCCCCCCTAGCGGAAATATCCGAGGCTTCCTCGATGGGGTCAATCTGTAACAACTCTCCTGCACCAGCATAGCTATTGGTGCCTGAGTCAGACGTAAGACTACGGGTCCCTACACCATTCCAAAGATATACTTGATTGGGGGAATCAAACAACAAATCAACAGCAAAGAACGGCTGAATTAAATCAGCCGTCAATGCTGTAGTGATTGTCGAGTTTAATGACCTGCTCATTTAATCTCAGCTTTAGCCGTCACTCGACCGTAGACAGCCAAGGCCCCACCACCTATAGTGATAGCCTGCATGATAAGGTCTACAATCTGTTGTTGGGAAGCTGCATCTAGCTCAAGGCCAAAGCTGGTCAGAACAGAAGAGGCAAGCATAAGCAGTACCCCCCATACAGTCTTCGACATAAACCATTTCTTTTGATCAGTCATTCTCTTCCTCCTTCAGGGATTTTTGCAACATGTCCATGAACGCTTGGCGTCCCACCTGTAGCTGCGTCAGGTTAAACTCGGCGGACTTTACCTTCTGATCCAGCGACATGACGTGGTTGACCATTGCAATCTGCTCCGGGGTCAGGTCGTCTTCGGTGTAGTCCTTGTCGTCGATCGTGATAATCGGCTTTTTATCTTCGCCCATTGTCTCGGTCCTTTCGTTGGTGGTTATGCTGCCCACGGCGTGCCGCTGGACACGGTCGGGTTGTCTTGTTCGTCAATCCGGTTCGCAACGGCCTGTTCAACCGCCGCAACGTCTAGCTGTCCCTGCGCCCAGCCGATGGCGTCGGCTTCGGTCACGTCCGCATAGGGGATGAACCCAGCAGCGTCGGGATCGGGCTGGTGGCTGGTGGTGCCGTAGCTGCTGCCGGTCGTGCCGGTGGTGTCGTCGATGCCGTTGCACCGCCAGTGGATGATCGTGATGCCGCCCGTGGCGGTGTCGTATTCGGTCGTGGAGACCGACCAGTTGTATGTAATCGCCATGTGGTTTCCTTTCTTGTCTGGCGTTACGGGGTGGCTTCAAGCACAGCGAGGCGGGCTTCAAGCGCTTCAATTTGTGTCTGCTGTTCTTTGATTGCGGCGGTAAGTACGGCGGTCAGCTTGCTGTAGCTTACGGACAGCATGCCGGTCGCATGAGTTTCATTGACCATTTCAGGAATGACGGCCTGCACTTCCTGCGCCACGAAACCGACTTCTGTTGCGCTGCCCATATTGGCTTCGTTGCGCCAGCGATAAGTGACCGGTCGAAGCGCCTGCACGGCGGCGAGACCGTATGGGCTGTCTGCGATTTCCTTCTTCAACCGCTGGTCGGACGTGATGCGGACCAAATTACCCGAAGCATCGGCCTGCACGTCTTGCGTTCCTGTGCCTGTGAGGTTGGGTATCCTTACGACGCCAGAGCTTTCAACCCGCAGAGCGCCCGCTCTCAGCGTCGGGCCGGTGTCCGTCACGGTTATAGAAACGCCTGCCCCCACTTCGTCGTTCCGCATGACAAAGTTAGCGCCTTGGTCGTAGTAGAAAATTCCCGTGCCGCCACCAGTCACCTGATCGTTCACGAAATCAAGCCGTGCCCAGCTTGCAGCACTGCCGTCATTGCCAATAGCGATAGCGGGGGCGTAGTCGGCACCTGATTTGACTGACAGCTTGCTATTGCTGCCGGAGCCGAGAATGGTCGTCGTTCCGATGCTTACGCCGCCTGTAGTCCGGTCAATTTTGAACCGATTTGTCAAATTGTAGTTTATGCCGAAATTGCCGTCCTGTAGCGCAACGTCATAATATTGATCTGTCGAGCCGCCAGCGCCGCTCTCCGCCAGCCGCAGCGTTGCCTTGTTGTCGGAGATGCCTGTGTTGGTATCTCGGATTTGCAGGATCGGCGCACGGTCAACGATTTCAAGCAGCTCATGGGGCAACGAAGTCCCGATGCCGAAATTGCCAGACGAATGGTCCCATCGAGCGCCTTCCGTAGCGCTGCCACCGGCGTCCTTGTAGAACAACACGTCCCGGTCTTTGTCGATACCAAACGCCTCTCTGTTGTCTGTCCGCCATTCCCATGCGTTGCCCGTGTCCCAGACGAACGGGTTTGCACTATGCGACGCACTTGCACCACCTTCCGGGCCTTTGAAGGCGGCGTTTCTGGTGCCGTTAGTCATGGCGGCATACCAGATTTGTAACGGTGCGTTCGTGTCGCCGTCGTTCTTCACCTCAAATCGGTAGCCGCCTGTAGGCGCAGTCCCGATTCCCACGTTGCCGGAGCTGTCGATCACCAGACGGTTCGTGTTGCTGGTGCGCAGTTCGAGCTGTGAGGCGCTGTATTTCAGCACTGGCTCAGTGCTACTGCTGGCGGTCGGCCCGTAGATGTACAGCCCGTCACTGTCCCATTGCGGCGCACCGATCCAGCCGACCTGTGTGCCGTCTTGGTTGAACGCAAAACGAGCGTCGACGACGCCTGCATTGCCTTGCGCTAGGTTCACGCCAACGCTGCGGATTTCGCCGTCCACGTCGAGGGTTGATGCTGGGTTGGTAGTCCCGATGCCCAGCCGCCCTGTAGAGGCGTCCCACGTCAGGCCCTGCGTCGTGCCATCGTCTTCGTAAAACCGGATGTCGCCGCTGGCTGTAACAAACATGTTCAGCGTGTCTGCGCCACCCGGACCAGCAGAGCCGGTCTTGAACTGGACGCCGCCGCCGTCAACCGCCCGGAACGTAAACACGCCAGTGCCACGGTGAATCAGCTGCGATGCCGAGTTCGCTCCGCCAAAACGGACCAACCGCATGCCGTAGTCGGTGTAAGTAGTGTCCGTCACAAAATCGAGCAGGGTGTTTCCATCTGCGGTTCGCCCAGCACCCAATTCAATTGATCGGTTGCCCCCGCCGCTACCGTCTACGGTCAGGCCATCCGCCGTAACGGTGCCGGTTACGTCAACACCAGTGCTTGCCGTCTCAAACTTCACAGCGCCGTTGTGGTACAGTTGGACTGCACCGTTTTCAACAAACGTGGCGTAGCCTTTTGTCCCGGCGGCATTCTGGAACACCATCGCCGCTGTAGCTCGCAGCCGAAGCTGCCCCGTGCCGCTATCTGTGATGTAGCTGTGCGACCCGTCATGGAAGATTTCCAATCCATCGCCGCTTGTGCCGAAAATCGCTTTGCCGTTGTCGTTCAGGTTGACCTGCCCAAACGTCACGCTGTCTGTCGTGCCAACGGCCTGCCCAATGGAGACTACTTCGTTGGTTACATTAATGCCATCTCCAAAGCTACCAGCTACAGCTTGGTTGGAACTGTTGCCAATAAAGATTTTGCCTTGATTGAGGTTAGGCGTAGCGTTTGTACGACCAGCACCACCGACCTTAATGGTCATGTTGGTGGTGGGACTTGCTCTCTCGATCTTGCCAATATTCTGAATGAAGTTGGCCTCACCAGTCGGGGCAACATTAGTGAGCTTACCTGCTTCACTGGAGCTAACGTAAACCGTATCCCCGAGTGAGAAAGTGATCCCAGTCTCACCAAAGTCAGATACATCCAAGCCCCGAAGGCTGCCGAAAGTAACTACAGTCCCATCTTCAGTGTCAGCAATATCCTCTTCTACAAGACCGTAGGCAGGCATAGTGCTGCTGCTGTTAGCCCTTGCAAGACTAACTTCTGGGGTATTGCCGTTAAGGCCACTTACATAAACAACCGTGCCTTTTACAAGAGTGGCCCCGGTATCATTGTGTACTACAAAAGGAAGAACGCCAGCGTCTACCTCAATTACGTTACCGTTTTCATCAACATTCAGAGCTTGAGTGGGTAAAGCGGTATTAGTGCCAGTGCCGTAAGCATTAAGAGTTACAGTGCTTCCGACATCTAGTCCGTTCTTGACCTTAAAGTCTTTGTTGTTTGCCATAGGTTCACTATCCCCTTAGATGCTTATTAATTCTTGCTCAGAAGAACGGCGGTCTGGAACTTAGTAGAAGTAGCCGAAGCAGGCGTACAGCGAATACGAACTTCTCCTGCGCTAATGTCTACATCATAAGAGGCCAGAGAATCATTAGTCAAAATCTCTCCAAACTCTGTGGCATCAGCAGTGGTGCCATCATGCGTTACCAGAAGTTTGGTGATATGTCTTTCGCCATTAGAAATAGCTAGGATATTAACCTCGGCAGCGCCATAAGTAGAAGCCCCAAAAGTGTCTAGGCTAACAACATCGGTAGATGCTGTGGTCTGGGTCTTACTGCGGTAAACGTGGTTGTCTTGGACAATATCATTGCCGACATCCAAGTCGTTTGTAACCGTGAGATCATTGCCGATAGTTACGTCATTGGGCAAGCCTACAGTCATAGTGTCAGTGGCGCTGATGTCTACCTCAACCTCACCGGCAGTACCCTGAATAGTTAGAGTATCGCTCAACAGGGAGATAGTGTCTGAACCACCATTGCCATCACTGATTGAAAGGTCAGTCGCTACGTTTACAGTGGACGCAGCGGTGATGTGACCCTCATCATCGACGGTAAAAGTAGGAATAGCAGTCCCGCTACCGTAAGAACCTGCCGTTACACCCGATGTCGCATGCCCAATAAGGATGTTATCACCGTGAGTAGCGTCATCATTGGTTACAGTGACCTCAATCTGACCCCCAGCCCGGAACTTAAAGGTATCATCTTTAGTATCAGCAGCGGCGCTATTAGTGCCATCAGTAAAGGTCTTAAACGCAAAGTCATTGCTGGTGGTGATGTCGTAGTAAGTAGAGCCATCCTCAGTAACTTGCCACTTATCAGTAGACTCGTTCCAACGAAGCACAACATTTGTGTCATCACCTCGTCCTACTTCAATGCCTGCATTCTCTGTAGCGGACCCAGTGGCGTCAGAGTTCAGGACAATGATGCTGTCGCCGATATTAACTTCGTTAGAGTTTACAGAGGTTGTGGTGCCAGTTACAGTCAGACTGCC